>JGI24158J21664_10001805_pt1 | contig 24889 bp, 13 predicted proteins | sample Ectturendosymbi3_FD_21664 | JGI IMG/M metagenome (IMG submission 21664) | reverse complement strand
GATATGTGCAAGTTTGAATCATCGCAAAAAGACGAAAGCAGATGGCAGTCGACTGATTCCTCGAAAGCATACAGAAACACTAGTGCTTTTAAGTGTAGTGAGTCTAATGAGACATAGCAATAAAAAGAAGAGCTTCACATAAAAACGGGTTGACACTTCGGCAACAGAATAGCAGGACTTTACGAGGGGAGATGTTGGTTTTATTTATGTATACAATCAGAGTGAACTTATGAATGGAAGTGCTGGAGTAGGCTATGTATACAAATTAGTACAGTAAAAAATTTTTTTTTCAGAGGAATAAGGTGTGTTAATCCAAGTCGAAAGTACTTTTCCACAACACTGATAACTAGCATGTCATTCGTGATCCACCACATAGGCCTACTGCTAAAAAAACTAATGAAACCAGTGAGGTTTTGTTTACCAATGGCATTTGTTCCAGTAGACAGATGCGCAGCTACATTGGCGTCACTATTCATTTCATTTCAAATTAACAGCTGCACAATGCTATGCTGTCTTGCAGACGATCGTAACCTGCAGTTAGAAGAAATAGTCAGGAATTTTGAAATTATTAACAAACGAATTTTCAAGGTTGCTGGACGAATGTTCAAGCCTGATAGATGTCATTTGACTGTTAAAGATTTGAAGCCTTGATGTTTATCAACTGTAACAAAGATTTTAAACATTGATTATTTTTGTTTAATTAATATTTAAAGTGTTTGTTGAAGTGCAGCAGCTGACGGGAGGGGTGAGGGGCGATTTGACTCCGCTGGCCAGCTAAATGTAAAAACCAGGCGCCCACGTAGCTTATATTTCAGTTTTAGTATTCTTTTGGTTTTTAGTAGGTTGTCATCTTTTTGTGTTTTTCGGAGATTTTCCGTTGATTTGGGGTTTTAGTATAGCCATCCACACCTGGATTCTTCATTGTTTCTCAAGTTTTTTTTCTCTTAGTTTTGACTTGTAGGTCACCTACAGAGGTCAGTTGGCCTCTTTCAGCTACGTTTTCCTCTAGCTCAAACCTCTAGTTCTGCCACTGGCTTGTTGACAGCACGAACATCTCATTAAACAATTGTTGTAATTTTTCCGGTGCTTGATGTTTACAGACTAGTATATAATTTTGTTTATTGTGTTCATTATTATCGTATGTTGTCTGAAGATATGCTTACATCTAACCGTGCAAATAGGGTTTGTTTTCGTTCTGAAGATGTTTCAAGACAAATGTAGTCGTGATTACTTTCAATGTAATCGTAATTGATTACACTGTGATTTTGTTTATTCGTAATCGTAATCGAGCAGGTGGCAAATAATCGTAATAGTAATCAATTACATTTGTGCTGTAATTGCCCCATGTCTGATAATGTGATGCATTGCTTGATGCTTGTATGATAATGCAGAACTTTCTCAGTGACTTCAGGACATTTATTGGCACTGGATATTTCTCTTGTGCGTTTGGATTGATTTTTGTCTATAGTTTGTTACCTCTAGTTTTGTTGGTTGGGTCATTTTCCCTTCGATTTTTTTTTTCATTTTAACAGAGTACAGATTTTTACCGGCTAGATTTTTAATATGTATTTGGTATTCTGCATTTCAGTTACAAATGCAGGAAATTGATAGGTCAAAATAAAGCAAATTTAATAATATGTAAAGTCAAAGTTTTAAGTTTTGGTCAAAAAATTGCTTGTCCTACTAACTATACACATAGCCTGCTGCAGCACTTATATTTATGTATTTCCTCTGAATGTATATACCATGGGTGGCCAAACTGGAGCTCGCGAGCCACAGCTGCTCTTCAAACCTTTGCATGTGGCTCATTGAGCTTTCGAAAAAATTATATATTTGTTCTTTATTTTTTATTTCTATTGCAAAATGTAGAAACATTGTAAAATGGTACTATGGGACCTAGCATGCCGTACAGTATTACTTTGTCGTTCCGAAAAGAATTAAAAAAAGAATTATGATGTCACAAGCATAGATTGCAAAAAAATTCGTGTATTAGATTTTTATGTTGTGGCTCTTTATAACTTGGGTTTTACGATATGCGACTCATACATAGAGCAAGTTTCGCCACCCCTGGTATATGCATAAAACCAACGCATACCCTCATAATGTAAGGCTAGCTTTTCTGTTGCTGAAGTATCAATTTAGCCAGGCTAAATTAACCCGTTCTTGCTGATTATTCACAGCAACAGTTCAGGTTTTTCTACAATTGTTTCACTGTCAACACTCACGAGTTTTATATTGGCTAAGTTTTATACCTGCAAGACTGAAGATGTGTTTAAATATGTGAAACCAGTCTACCTGTGCAAATAAATTGTGATGGATTCACTTGTGTATGTCACTACTGCGACTTCACAATTATAACCGATAATAAATTAGGAAATCCAGCCTCCCAAAACTGCAGTTAATCATGCATTGATGTAACGCGAAGAATTCCACGTTTAATCGCGAAAGTAATCGTTGACTACGATTCAATTGGTAATATGATCGATACGATTACATGCCATTTTTGGTCAGTTTAATTGATTACGATTATTCAAAACATGTGATTGATTACAATTGACGATTACGACGTTGCCGGGGGCTTAAAAAAAGCTACAAGGGATAGCTGTTGTATTTTTCTTGTAACTTGAGAAACTAGGTGAAATTCTTAATCTTTAGAACCCCTGATTGACTTTCTAGCATTAGTGGTTGGAAAGTTACGGCCTAAAAACAGGGTAATTTGTGAATTCCCTAGAGAATTACCTAATTAATTATATGGAAAATCTTCCATAACTTTTTTTCCTCTAAATATTTTTACTTGAAATTTGGTAGGGTGTTGTAAGACACCAAGAGAAACCGGCTCTGCAATTTTCAGATGTTTTCTAGACATATGAAGGGTAAATTTCCCCTTCAAATGTCCAAAGAGAGAAAAACAACCCAATTTTGGCTTTTGTGCCATTTTATGTCCCCACCAGAAACGTTAATTTTTTCAATCACTTTCGCAAAGTTCCGGTACTAACTCACATTTTTTATGTAGAAACTTTATTTCTAATGTGTTTGGTTTCTTCTCCACGGCTTTTTGAATACAAAGCACAAATTTTTTGGCATCATGGAAACCAGGTTTTTCCCAAAAAGCACGTCACAATGACATCACAAGTATATACATGCAACATACCTCAAAAGATGCGTTGCTGTCTTCCGAAACTGACAATGTCTTCACTGATTCTCTAGCGCAGTGTTTCTCAACATTTTTTCTGCCATGCCCCCTTTCATTAATTGTTCTTTGTGTCAAGCCCCCTGCCAATGAACAAGTTGTGTAAGCAAACATATTTATTGGTTAACTTCTTTATCAAACTTTCCATGTTGCAGAACATGTAAGAGCTTGCTACCCCCTTGAAATCTATTGATGTCTCCCTGGGAAGGCAGCCCCCTGGTTAAGAACCATAGCTCTAGCACAATCTGGTCACGATTTATGGCCGATCATAACTTCAAAGACCACGATGATTGCAGTTGTGGGCGTTAACGGTTTTAATGCATATATTTGTTGTGATTGCATTGTAATGAGTCCACCAGCATGTTTTCAAGAGCATTGTTGCACTCTAACACAATTAGCTCCTTTTGATAATTTTGTGGCACCTCTTCGGCATTGACACAAGAAGGGTTACTGAAAATAGAAAAATCGATTTCCAGATCTTCAACATCAACAAACTTTACTTGAATGTGTTGGAGATTCTTCTAATCACAGAATCTATACAATCTCATGCAGAGCCAGATTTAACTGATGTGAGGCCCCCTCTCCCATTGTTGCAAGGAAAAAAATGGAAAGCGTTTTTGGAAAGTCAATTTGCGAAAATCCGAAAATGACACTGACAAGAATGATCAGTAAAAAATTGTAAATCATTACTGGCATGCCCACGATCACTGTTTGTTGCTTCCTTCGACGTAAAAGTGTTCAATTGCATGGAATTGTTGAAACCAACCGAAATCGCCACAATTGAAATATTTGACAAAAGACATGGCCTACGTTATTATAAGTGTCACATCTGTTGTTTCTTATCTGTGTTAAAAAAAAACAACAAACACACTGCACCTGTATAGTTGTGTGGCGGCATAAAGACTTTAAAGCACAACATGAGGACCACGTTGCAACTTGCTTACCACGGCTGTAAAAATCTCACACATACGAGCAAAACACGTCACGTAAAACACACCCAAATGGTTGTAACTGTTAGGTTCATGATTTTTGTTTTTCTTACTTTTTCAGACTGTTAAGAATCGAACGCAACTAAACTGTTGTGTGAAAAGATATGAAGTTTAGAGACCAGAACCGTCGCCAGAAAGTCATGAATAGGGTGATTAAATTTGCACAAGCAGACTTGACATTCTGAAAATTTGACAAAATCTTTACTGCTTTATAGTGTTTCATGTAAATTTGGAAGGGCAGAACTCACCAACGCCCACCGTGGCAACTGGACTGGTTTAAATTTCGCTTATGCTGTCATTATTGAAATACGTATAATGAAATAAAAAGCTACAATCATTGAATCAAGTAAGGCTGAACATAACACAGTAAACAGTTGAAAAGGTTTTGTCCTGCCTTTTCATAACAAAATTATCTAAGAATTCATTACAATTTGTTTGCCTAAGTTTGTCACTTTTAATGTATCGAATGCTTAGTGTGGACAACCTCTCCTGGAACATCGCGACCCTTCATTTTTTTAATTCTTCAGTTTTAATTCTTTTGAATCTTGAAAAGGACCTTTCGCCTGAGCAGTTAGTGACCATCAAGCTAAGAAATAAGGCTTCGGGTGGTTGCATAAACTAAGAACCACTAATCTAAGGCATCAGACCCAAACGCTATTCAAGCTCATCACGATCTACTTTGATTTGCTTACCACTGGAACAGTAGGCCTACAAACTTCCGCGAGTATTCAATAGCAATCTGATTTCTGAATGACTTTACTGAAGAAAATTCAAATGGTAAAAATCATATCTAAAAACACCAATCAAGCTTTGCGCGATACAAACGCTGACAAAACTACTGTATTGCTCATGATCAGTCACCTAAGAAACAACTATGCTTTTATTGTAGTATACTGCTACTAGCCCTACACATAGCTCTTATCTGCAGTTCAACCTTGCTTTGATCAGGTGCAGTGATGTAACTAGACGTTTGAGGCAGGGTGAAACTTATTTGAAGGGAATCCGCTGGCTAACACTCAGAAAATAGTTGAGAAACAATAGCAAGTCTGGTATTGAACGGCTATACAAAGACCTGAAAACACACCGAAAATGCAAAAAAACACCAATCTACTGAAACCAAAAGAATAGTAAATACCAAAATACCAGCTAGGTAGGGGCCTGGTTTTTACATTTTTTACATGGTGTGGGGGGAGCGGTTTGCACCTCTGCCACTGATCAGGTGCATTTTAAACAGCCACAAGTTCTTTTGATAGAGCCACACGTAACAATCAGTACGATCCAGCAAACGCAGGACGCATCTATCGTGCCTTGAGTATATCGGCACAATAGTTGGCATGCGACTTGACCAACCGTCATATTGAGATTCATAGAAACTCGTTGGAAGACTCTGGCGTTATCACCAGGAAAGTTGAGTAAAACTAAGTTTTGTGAATAATAATTAAGACATAAATTTTTGACAAAGTTTAATCTAAATGGTGATATACCAGCAATTGACTCTATGGCCTATGCATACCACAGTTTGTTGGAGGGTCCCTTGGATCTTGAGATCCTTGGCCAGTGTTTCCCAAACTGTGTGCGGCGACACATTGGTGTGCTGCTGAAGAGGCTGAAGTGTGCCAAGAAAGTTTTATGTTTTTTTAAAGTATGTGTGCTGCAGCCAAATTCAGAATGTATTAGTGTGCTGTAACATAAAAAAAGTTTGAAAAGCGCTGCCCTAGGCTTAAGCCTATATAGCTTATAGGTAAATCCGGCCCTGACCTCATAGCTTTTAACTCAACAAGGTGTAAATGTTGGCTTACTTTAACACCTTGGCTGCTGGCGTACAAATATATCATCTCTGAAAATCAGCCTGATATCAAGCATATTTCGGTTGTCTTACCAACCGCATAGCCCTCAGGCGATTGCACTACAGAGCTGTTCAAACCGGGCAAGCCTTTGAGTCTGCAATGAAAAAAAATTGTTTTTGGGTTTTTTTTTTGTGTGTGTGACAGCTTTTGAAATCGAAACCCCAGTAAGTCATCCAAAGTATCAAAAGACTTGGATTTTAACCTAGTTTCCAATAAAAACTCGAGCAAAATACTACCATCCAGTGCAGTGGTTCCCAACCTTTTTAGATTTGCTGCACCCTACAGAGAGAAATATATAGTATGTGGCACCCATTTGCGAACCCATAGTAATTTGCTTTATGGTTTGATGACAGTTTGAAAATGTATTTTTTGAAGATAAATTGAAAAATGAATAATCTAGCGGCATCCTGGGTGTTGTGAATGGCACCCTAAGGTGCTGTGCATCCCGGTTGGGAATCACTGATTTAGGGGTTTGGGCCTAGGGCCAGATGAATGGGTCAAAAAGGCCTAAAACTACTCCAGTTATGACATCACTCACAAAAAGAACATTACCAAAAAATTTTTTTTTGTTGCAGACTCAGACTTGCCGAGTCTTTTGAGCATTTGAACAGCTCTCTGGTGCTTTCGGTGCCTGACTTATGCCCGTGCAAAGACATGTGCAAACTGCTGGTTTTTAGGCTAAACCATACCAGCAGCTAAGGTGTTAATTTTTAAGTCGTAATGTAGTGTTATGACATTACAGAAAACGTATATCTGCCATGACATGAAAATAAACGTAACTCTGTCAGACCCCAGTGCAAGCACAAACTGACATGACATGGGCCACAAAACAGGGCATTGCGAGCCGGATTTGTCCCGCGGGTTGCCAGTTTGACACTCCTATTTATGGGATATTTTACTGCAAAGTGAACATTCATTTCCGTTAATTGTGGTGTCCCACAAACGTGATTACACCATTGTACAGTACCACGTTCTTTTTGAAGTAATTGGGAGATTGCAACTAATGCAGACTGACTGGTCAAAAAATTGCTTGCACATCTCCTTTAACTGCTGCAATACAGCTGCAAACTTGATTCACCAATGTTGGATTTAGCAATTATAGCTAAGGTGCATATTGCTTCAGGATTTTGTAGATTACTCATGCAAAGGTTAACTGATAATTTGGAATAGTTTATGTTGGAATAAACTTTGTTAACTTGCCACACCTGCATGCAAATTTGGTCAGTTGGCAACTCTTTTCTATTGTAATGATTGCTTGTACATAGTACATGTAATTATAAATATTCTTACTAGCAGTCTGATTTATTTGTCCATTTCATTTAGTAGCTAGGCAGTGGCAGTGCTATCTTTTTTAATTATAAATAACAACAAACTGGTGTGTCCACTACGTGTCTGCCTCCCGTACTGACTAAACCATGGATCAAATTCTGGCTGCATTTACTCGAAGAAAGAAAGTTGATGATGAAACTGTTGGAGAAAGCCAATTGGCCAGAGTGCTAACAGTTTTTGATCTCACAGCTTTAGGTGTTGGTGCTACTTTAGGTAAGAACTTGTGGTGTTCTAGGTGCTACTTTAGGTAAGAACTTGTGGTGTTCTAGTGTATCAAGTTTGAATAACATTGCCATATTAAATGGGTACATTTTTCTTATTGGTCCTTGATCACATGTTATACGGTATGTTTTATAGTGCTGGGTGTACCAGCTTCTTTTTGGCGTAAGTGGCACTCCTGCATGAGGATTTTTATGCTAAAATAAGTAAAGAAATAGTTGATTTGCAATTTGAAAATATTCAGGATTTAATAAAAATGCAACTGTTAAAAGCACATCAATTCATACATGACCATGTTAATGTTTAAATACAAGTGCTATAGCTTGATATAAAGTTTTCTAACTTGATCTTGTTTGTTGACATTCTCTGCAGAAAATTGCGACCGGTTTATTTGCTAATAAGCCCTATGTGAGTTCAAATGATGCGCCGTAGTTGAGATGTAAATTTTACCAATTTCTTGGCATCTTACTGATATTCATCACCAAATTGGTTTAGTAATAGGATGCAGAGCAGGTGCAACTAGTGAATACAATCAGTTTGTATGGTGGTATGCCTGGATCACTACCTCTATGGCCATTCATTAATTTCAAATCCATTTTTCCTGATGGGAAGCTTGCCGGAGCATCCCCAAGAAGTATTACAGTACCTCAAAAACAACAAATTTGTTAATTAATCCCCTAATTAATTTACTTAATTATTGAGTTTTTGTTGTTTTTAGGCCATAACTTTTGAACTAGAAATGCTAGAAAGCCAATCAAGGGCTTTAAAGACTTGGATTATAGCCTAGTTTCCAATAGAAACGTGAGTCGAAAAATTGGCTCTTACGGTTGGCACCCAGGGCCTGATGACCTTGGCCGAAAATGCCTAAACCTATCCCACTTCACATCACGCACAAAAAAAGCGAAATCCACAGCTTTCCAATTAAAAAAAATCCAAACTAGAAGACTCGCTTAATCTTTAAAGTGTTTGAACAGCTCTCTAGCTCAATCGCCTGGTGAGTTATGATGGTGCAAAACTGCAGTGATGGTAAAAAAGTATCTCACTTGAGTCTTAAAGGTAACTCCATGTGGCACCGAAGATGTTAAGAGAGTGACTTAACTTTTGGCGCAGTAATGCATTTTGGTGAGACATGGCTTGTTTGGATGGAAACAAGCCAACTATATACATTTTTTTCTATAAAAGCTTTGTGTGTGTTTTCATATCATAAATAATGCTTGACACAAAAAACGTTTCATTGTTATTACTATTTTTTTTAGCTTACCATCATTCATGTTTATTTTCCTTGGATAATGAATTACAGCACCCAAAATTTTTGGTACACTATATCTACCAAAAGATTCCCCATCCCTTTTAGCTTCTTGTGAACCATTAAAATTTTTAGACAAAGGCTGAACCTTTTTTTAATAATCCCTTGGTGCATTTCAATGCTGTTATCAGGCCTTTCTCACATGCTTTTGCTGCAACACTATGCATCAATTAATGGCCTTTATTCAAATGTGCCAAGGTGTCCAATTTTCTTGCCAAATTGCTGAGAAAAAATTTTCATTGGTTAGCTGTGGGAGAAAACCCAACCCAAAATTGGGCTAAGCTGTTCCAATTCACGCCGCCTAAATATTTTAAAGTTCTTTTCAAATCTGCTAAGTATTTATTTCTGTTTTTTGTGTTTCTCAGAGGCATGGCTCATATCACAAGAGGTTGCACAAAGAACACAGGGATACAAAAATGCTTAGCCATTACACATCACAGGATAGGTCTGAGCTGGCATACGCAGGTAATACTGACAAACCCAACCACTTCATTTTGGTCAGTAACAAACCCAACCACTTCATTTTGGTCATCATCATACAGAAGCGTTACATAATGGGAGGAAAATGAAAGATATTTAAAAAACACCAAACAAATGAAGTGAGCATATTAAAAATATAGATGAAGGTGCACATCGTTGAACAAAAGTAGGTATCAAATGTCCTGACAAATTTGGTTACTTGATGTAGGAAAGCACGACTGTTTCTGAGAATGTGATGCAAAATTCGATAGGGGGGGCGTTTAATACGAGTATGCGTATTTGCTCCATAATTGGCATGCAATAGGCACGAAACTGAGTATTTCTAATTTTTAAGTAAATTAGAACACTGAGAAAAGGTTCTTCCGGGATTGCTTGCTGCACAATGAAGTTATTTCACTTGCCTGAAATATCTTCATAAAAGTTATGATTTATTGAACTCAACAGGATCTTGTTTCGGTCTTTATTAGACGATGTTATCTTTCGGCAAAGTGCCCATGCAAATTTCTGTTTGGCGTACTGCAACATCACTGTAATCATCATGTAATTGTTTTCAGGTGCTGGAGTGTACGTGCTCACTGGTGCTGTTGCCAAAGAAACAAGTGGACCAAGCGTAGTTATTTCGTTTTTGATAGCAGCCCTTACATCAGTTCTTGCAGGTGGGTGTTAGATTAGCATAACGGAAGGATTTAACACTGTCCGTAGCGATCGCCATCGTTATTTTACTCGTTACAGGTCTTTGCTATGCGGAGTTCGGTGCACGAGTGCCGAAAGCTGGATCTGGCTATGTCTACAGCTACGTCACTGTCGGTGAACTTTGCGCTTTTGTTATCGGGTGGAATCTAATATTGTCTTACGTGATTGGTAAGTGTGAGATTGGCGTGTTCACAGTAATTTGCATGACTTGTTTTACCATACGAACAAAATAGTGTTTGTTAACTGATTTCTGTATGTTCGTTGCAGGAACGGCTAGCGTTGCAAGAGCTTGGACTGCCAACTTAGACGCTTTGTTGGGAAAACAGATAGAAACGTACATGAAAGATTGTTGTTCCATGGACGTAAACGGTCTTTCTCCATATCCCGATTTATTTTCGTTCGTGGTGATACTGGTCTTAACTGGTGAGCACGTTTATTACCAATCAACCACAATAACAAAAGTCATTTTATGTTGTAACTAACCACCAGATCTTGATTGTATCGGTGGAGACAAAAGATCAAGTCATCTTAGTAGCTGAGAAATCGTCTCTGTAACTCAATGGCGCTGTCGATTTTTAAATGTACGAGCTGGTTGATCTGCGTTTAAGCGCTTTGGGAGAAACCAATCATCTTATGTCAATAGCTATGGAGTACTATGACGTCAAAGTTTATTTTTAAAAAGAGATTTTGCATCGTAGCGTTTGCATATCCAAAGAGATTTAATTCCGTTATCGTTCCTGTTTCTTGAAAATCTCAAGCCTCGTTCGTAGTAACGTGCTGTAACGGCGAACCGTATCGTAGTGTAGTTTTTTTCTTGGCGTCGTTCTTGTCTTGAGAGGCAACGTGGTTGTAATCTTGGTTTGCGGAATTGTAATGACGGTCACTCAGCTGCCCCAGAAAAATATCGATGTTTAAACCGCATTGTTGGATGTTTATTAGGGTTTCATTTCTCGTAGGCAGATGGTGAACAAGAATATTATCTTGCATGAGATTAACCGCAGATCGCATTGGAACATGAAGGCATGCTCTTCCCTATAGCTACAATTTCTCTTTAACGCATATGAATTTGCATTATAAGGCTTGCTTAATGTCTCAAAACCGTCAAAAGTGTCGTTGCCACCTGTAGACTAAAAGTCGTGATGGGTTTGTATAAAAAGCACACGTTGTCAAGCCCTCAATGCAAAAATCAGCGTTTCTGGAAGGCCAGAAATGAAGCTTTGTACGACCACGTGACTGACACGCCCACCGCACAGTGTGTTGAAAGATCAAATTACATCCACGTGGAAGTGAAAACATCCTGTCACGCAATTGATTGCAGAAGCATCCGTTGAGCATGAACAAAGCTTGGCGAGCACGCCTACGCGGAATTTTATTTCAGTGTATTCGTTGGGTATTATGGTGAAGAGAAAAAACAAACAAATAAACTAACAGAATATTACAAACATTAAAAGTCAGGACTGATGAACACCGGAGCTTCATCAAAGATGACATTCGTCACTTAACTATTTGTTGTCACATAATGGCAATAAAGTTTGTCAACAAAAACGTGTGATAGTTACAAATATAAAATGATATAACTAATTGAAAGAACCACTGTCAACTTAAAAAAAGAAGTACAACACTTACAGTAAATAGGAAACTTAGCTATAAAGTGGAAATTCCTCCCCTAAACTCATGCAGTTCCTCCCCGGTTGGGAACCACTGGGCTAATGCTTTCATTACTCTCATCATCTGTTCAAGCGGATTGTCGAACTTCGTCTCTTTTCACCGCAAATGTACAGTATATTTACCACTAGCGCGTTCAACTTCAATCCCATCAGCATATTCTCCGAAAACATCTTCCTTAAGTCATATTTTGCGCCAAGACGTCATGCTTCCAGCTTTTCTGATATTTGCTCACTGAAGATTTATTTCCTGGCACCAGATTTTTACAAATTGTAGCGCCACAATCGACTTTGACTCGACAACGTTTGATTGCCAGTATGTTGACCGAGTGGTTGGATTGTTCGTTGACAATCTGGTGGATGCGAGGTCCGAGGGAGGTTCGGCCGGGGCGAAATAAAATCCCAAAGATTGATGTGTGAAGCCGTCATGACTAACCCCTGCCACTTGAGATAGGTGCAAGGGTGAGGTGTTTATCGAATGAAATCCTAACAAGGTCCTTCGCTCTTCATGGATTATGCAGCAAAAACTAGTAAGCCAAAGCAAAGGTTTCAAGTGCAATGATTACCAAATTGTAAATAAAATTATTCAGTGTTTTTTTATACATCTCACCCGACAATGTGCTCAGCAGATGGTGAAAATTTGTTGGTTTTGTCCTATAAGATGCAAAATGCATTCGAGCATAACAATTAATCCAAGTGTCGGTTTTTGGGAATTGAAGCAAACAGAGTTGCGCAGTACGCTCCCCTTTCAGAACCCGCATTGTAAATGCGATCTATGTGCTGGAATTTCGTTGAACACGAACTGAGATAGCAGGAGAAAAAGAGGAACGCAAACAATTCAAAGTTATTTTGCAACGGTATGCGAAATCAAGCTATCGAGTACACGCCACCTACAAACATCTCTGCTGCAACTTTGTTTCCCTGCATAGTTACAAAAAACTCTTTGGCCACATCGCGAACTTCTAGTTCTGTACCTAACCTGCATTTTTGCACCTGGGACCTGAGTCAAGTGATCACGTTGCTATTTTGATTTACCTTTGACTCCAGCTGATTTACGTGCTGCACCTTATCGAAAGATTGGCGTATACGCTCACGCAGGCCAATCTACACTGAGGACGTGCCAGGAGTTGTCAGGCGTAATCCTGGTTTGTTTTGTTGCGTCGGGTAATTCTGCTCTCGTGCACGGCAACTCCTGGACGCAATAAAACAAATAAAGAATCGTGCGCGGCTACTCCTGGCAACTTCTTAGTGTAGATTGGCCTGAACTTTTGTATTTTTGCTGAAAAAGCGAGCTGGTCTTACGGTGGTCAGTTTCAGTGTACTGAGGCTTCTTCCGTATTTCTTGTGGAAGTAGTAGTTGCAGAAAATATGACGCTTGTTTAAAATATGACACACTGTCTTCAACTTGCAACTGGTATACCTGATGGCAATGGATGCGGATGCAATCTTTTACGAAACCCGTGACAAGTTGAAACAGTTGAACGTTTGTTTGAAGAAGCATCATCTAGCAGTTGCGAAAAACAGACGATCTAAAAGAACTTTGTTTTGCAAATTTTCTCCAGCTAAATCTCTGCTTAGCATTGCGTTACTTAGTTACTTTGCTTTTCAAAACTTTTATTTGAATAACTTGCTGCCAAGTACTAGCACGTACATCTTTTGTTAAACAAGCGACTATTATCTGAAAGAGTGTTTTAATAAAAGTGCGAAAATTTTACAGCAATTGGGGGAATTGAGTAAGATAAAAGTTTCAGAGTGTATGGATTTGGTGGAACGTTACTTAGGTGTAGTGTGAATGAAGGTTAGCTCTTCAAAATGTTATCGGTTTAGCAATAAAAATGGCATGTTTCTGTTGTTATTCTCGTTTGCAAGATTCGATTTCAGAGAATTTCTTGGGTTGTCGACGATGGTGAAGAAATACCCGGATGACAGAATAAGTTTTAGTGTTATACGCAGATACGCAACGCAAAAAGCTATACATTTCGGCCTTTACAGCGGATTTTACGGAAACGAAATTTATGTGTGTTATAGTGCAATTTTACTTGCAAGGGAAAAAATGAACATTCGAACGTGCACTTGCGAAGTGTTAATGACCTGGCTGTTATCTGGTTATGTGTATATGTGTCCACAGGTAGTCACTAATTAATTATATTTTCTAGCCTTGATTGCTTTTGGAGTGAAGGAATTCGCCACTGTCAACAAAATGTTTACTGTGCTTAACATCTGCGTTATACTATTCGTCGTTATTGCTGGCTTAACCCAAGCCGACATTCACAACTGGTCATGGACATTTGAAGAAATTACTGACTTATTGGCGTAAGTTTTCTTCCGTCTTCAGATGTTAATCATGAGTTTGGTGCTAAAGAGCATGTACGCTTTGTTCATGTGTTGTTTTTGATTAAATTAATACTAGTTCAACTTAGCTGGTAATGTACTAAGTAATGGTGTGGTAGCTGTTTGCGCACTAGCTTGTATTTTTCCTTGGTTGCGCACCGTGTCAAAATAAGTGATACTTGCAATATCGATAGTCTGGTGGTGATCCTTGAAGTTTTGCTCCTAGCTTTTGGGAAAGTTAGAGACAGGTATCGGCGTTCATGCAGAGTTTTTGTTCGATCTCGAATATATCCGGATTTATTTCACACTGCAGGAGTCAACGTGCATTAACGAGCAATGGTACCTACAACATGACGACTGCCGCGAGTAACTATACTTACACGGAAGCACCGACGATGGTCGAACACCTTAAAAAACTTGTCGGCACAGGTGGCTTTCTTCCTTTCGGTTTCTCAGGGTTGATATCTGGAACAGCAACGTGCTTCTACGCCTTTGTTGGTTTTGACTGCATTGCCACTACAGGTGACGATTGGTTATGGCATTGGTTCCTGGAGTTTTTTTTGGGAGGCTGTTATCCACCAACAACATGTCTTTATGGTTTCACAGTTATTAGTTGATACGATTGAGGCGGAGGTGCATCCGTTAGCAATCCACCGGATGATTTCGTTAAAATTTTACTTTCGTGAAGTGCTGTACATTTGATACCCTTTGAAAAAGTTTAAAGGAAAACCATGACAAGAAAACACTTAGAGACCTCATCCCAAACTCGGGATTTTTCTCATTTGTTTCGTCAATTACGAGCGATAACTTTTATGTGGTCGACTGCTTTTTACGTTGGTTTTAGCCCTGAGAAAATCTGACATGCACAGAAGAAACTCAAATTCGGGCTCCTGCATTACTAGAAAATATTCAGAAAATTGTAACTCAAAAATCTTGAAACGGGTTTATTGTCACCAGACGTCGAATACTGTTCTGGGGAGAGATTTTTTTGTTTTTCGCTTGTTATTTAGTGTTTTGCGCGATTTGGTTAAACTGCCTGATTTTGAGTCGTTTGTGAAGTTCTGAAGCAGTGTTTGATGTGTTGTGCGAAAAATGTGCCAGTCATTAGCGTACGTGGAAATATCTATTTTGGCGCAGAAGCAATCGATGCTCTCAAGAGCAGGCGTTCGGAAATAAACGATCGTGACGTACGTTGTCATCAGAATTGGTTAACATCAATGCCATTGAAAACCAACTCCTGACCGCTCGTGTCGCGCAGTCGGCTGGTGTGAGTGGCTCTCGAAAACACACAGCTGCACGTGTGAGTTGTAACCGCCTCTTGTCTGCAGGCGAGGAGGCAATCAACCCTCAGAGATCTATTCCCCTCGGGATCGTCTTTTCCCTGGCTATTTGCTGTATCGCGTATCTGGGCATATCTTCCACGCTCACGCTGATGCAACCTTACTTTTTGCTGGACAAAGACGCGCCGCTACCTTACGCTTTCGATTACGTCAATATGACCTGGGCTCGGTATCCTGTTTCCGTTGGAGCGATTTGCGCTTTATCGACCAGGTAATGATGGTGGTTTGCGCATTTCAGCTGACCACCTGTTTCATCAGACTGTTCGCGCGCTTGATTGGAAATGTGGCATTTCACAAAACGGGTCCCGCCAATAGAGGAAGCCTTGCCATGCTATTCACAAAGAATACGCTGTGCAAGTTCAGACTATTAAAATACTGTATGATTTTCTGCGGTACACTGGTAGGGAATTTCGAAAATGCCAAGAATGCATTCTATTCACTGTTTGCTGTGGCACCTTGCAAACAGTGCACTTGAGTGGATTGTTAATATCGCTAGATCACAGCGAATAAAATTAATACCGGACTTACTTCGGGATGATTTTTTGCAATCCTTTGTTCAACTCATGTGGAATTGTGGTGTGAGGAAATGGTTAGGGGGATAAATTCATTTTCAGCACCGTTATGCCATCACTTCCTTGCCAGTAACCATCGGTGTGGCTTTCTTGCAGTTTGCTGGGTGCGATGTTTCCTATGCCACGGATTATTTACGCAATGGCCATTGACGGCTTGCTTTTTAAGTTTCTCGCGTCAGTTCACAAAAAGACCAAAACCCCGTTGATTGCCACATTTGTATCGGGAGTGTTTGCTGGTAAGTTGTTTATTGTTTATCGAAGCACCAAACTATATTGTTCGTGTAGGACTGTGGGCAAACTGATTTCGATAGTCGATCTTAACTTTTACAACTTCATTCGTGCGACCGTGTTCAGTTTTTCTTAATCAGCGTCATTTGAAATTTCAACTCTTGAGGATCGAAATGGTTCTCAGAGACAGTACAGTACTCGGGCGAAAAGTAGAGAACTATGTATAGAAAGATGTATAAGACTCTTAAGTTGTGCTGTTCTTTTTCACGCGTTGTGAAGCCTCAGCTCAGCTGGTTTTGAAAATATGTTTTTGAAGGACCTTACCCATACGCTATTAATCGGAAGAGATATATCGACCCTGTTGTCAAATATTTTGATAGATGCAATTCATTATTTTCTACCCTCCGAAGTTTATTTTCAGATGAATATACTTTCTTGTACGTTCTTCCCTACATCTCATGCGCTTGTGACTACTCAGCGCTTTTTCAAACCATGAGTCGCAGGAAGCTCGAACAATGCTCAAACTCATTTGACTCCGCATCAGTCCAATTAGCAGCTTGGCCTTACACGAGTGGCTGCTGCGCACAAAGACTGGTTTAGTTCGAAACGGATTATAATTTTGTGTTCCCACCGCGTACTTTCATTTGCTAATTAACTCAGTCGGTCGGGCTGCTGTAGTATTACGTCGTCTGTATTGCAACAACGAACATAAACTTGCTTCATGATATTTCCATAGCGTACAACGAACAAATGCTTCTGTATTTTTCAGGCATTATGGCGGTTTTCTTCGACCTGAAAGAGCTGGTTGATTTGATGTCCATTGGCACATTAGCTGCGTACACGTTGGTTGCGGCGTCGGTTCTGCTGTTAAGGTCAGCGACAGCGCCCTGTGTGAGCTTAAAACACATTTCCTGTGGTGCTTGAAATCAGTGTGACGTGTGTGCGACTTAATAAAGCAATTTTTTATGCGAATATTGCTCGAGATGTGATGCAGGCCGTAGATTTTTTCAGCTATGTTTGTTCCATGCACGTACGATGAATAAGCAGTGTTCGCGTATGCCACAGATACCAGCCGGATCCTGATGCGGATATCCCTGCCAAGACGTCAGATGACGATTTTATAGAAAAGAAGGAAATGCTTTCCTCTGATGTGGAAAGTCGCGAATCTCTGTCCGTGTCGCTCCTCTTCCGGCCGGCCTCGTCACTTCCTACCGCTGCCAGCAGTACAATCGTCAATTGGTCGTTGGCGCTGTCCGGTTAGTACTTTCGCTTCCAACTTGACGATTTTTAGCACTCGATTAAACCAACAACTGCATTTTCGCTAAATACGTGTAGACAAGTCTACAAGCTCTGTTTCTTAATGCTTGCCTAGTAATGTATAGTTGTACTCACGGAAAACGCTGTTTTCCCGGCAGTATGTTGTTCGGTGAACGGGCATATGGGATATTCAGAAGGATATGCACGATGCAAAAGACTTCGCGAAAGACACGATCGCATTTGTCATTCCCAGGTTTGTCCACGGGACAACTTTTGTCCCATCCCATGACAACTTGACCATCCCGTGAAATTCCCACAAACATAGTGATACGAAGTACATTACATCATGTGCATGTCTAGCCTCTACAGAGCCGTGGCTAAAATATCCCCAAAATGTCCAATTATGGGATCCAATAAAAACCGGGTGACCCAAAGTTGCCACCCAAAAAAGGTCCAACAACCTTATTTTCTGGGGTCGCATCATTCCACCCAGTGGCGTAGTCAGTCCAAAAATTTGGGGGACCACACCTGTTTGATTTTAGGCGAATAACACTATTTTGTTTGGAAAAACGCCTCTCAAAGCACAAAATGACTATATTTTCCAAAAATTTGGGGGGATGGCCCCTTTGCCCCCCACCTGGCCACGCCTATGATTTCATCATGGCGCTGAGCGTCTACATCTAATACTTCTGCGCTGTGAGCATATCATAATGGGATTCAACTTCAGAAAATTCCTGCTATGTAACGTTAGCATTACTAACGATGGTACATGGGACAAATTCAAGTCCACTATCCAATGCTATGGTAATCGCGATCGCACAGGCAATGATCATTTCTGTAGGCAGGTGGTTCTTAACAAGGGGGCTCCAGCCCTTACGCGCCCTACAACATAGAAAGTTTGATTTAAATTAACCAACAAATACCTTCGTCTTTACAACTTATTTAAAGTCAGGGGGCTTGAAACAAAGGACACTTACTTGAGGGAGGCGTGGTAGAAAAAAGGTTAAGAACCACTGATGTAAGCTCTTGTGATTGTTGCAAGATGTGACGTGAACTTTTGTTCACACCTCGCAACAATCAAAAGGACCACAGCATTGATCAGGAACAAAAGTGTTGGACTGCGCTGATGCAACAGCTCGTGCTCTACGCATGGAGTGCTGCTTCCATATAATCTTCCGATTGTACCGACGTGTTTGTGAAACTGTATAATGTCCATTTTCCGATAACTCAAGCTAAAAAACAGTGCCAAGCAAAGCATCATGAAACTTATGTGACGTTCGCGTTAAGCAAACAATCAACTTTTGTTGGACCACTTACCGCTTTTCGAGCGCTCTTGCTAACACTTTCAGACTCTCGGCTTGCATTCGAGCTCTAATGGTATTTTGGCTTGTTTATAGCTCTGGCAATGACCGCCTTCAGTGTCGTGGCAATCGTGGCTCCAACTGTGGAATGGAACGCAGGATCAATCGCTTTCGTCATAATTTTCGGCATTGGAGTTGTTGGCAGTTCAACCGTTATTGCTTGTCAGCCTCAAAGTTCAAAGTCGCTTTCTTTTAAAGTGAGTGATCCTCTCTTAACTTCCTCTGTTCTCGTCTGCTCACACCCACACGTCAGCTTCCTGTCTTGCACAGCGCTTTGCTTGGCTGCAGCGTTCAAAGGTTGCTGTCATTAAAGTGAAACAACATGCCACAGCTATCCAGCGGTTGCTGGAAACCGTGCGGTATTTCGGGTTCTTCTAGGTTGCTGGCCCCGCAACCATCCCAAGAGGAAAAGCGGGTGTGAAAATGAGTGAACGAATGACATATCTGCTGGTTCAGCACAAGTTACAACTTACACGTAATTGTGATGTCGAGGCTGCCTTCTGTTGACTTTGCTATTGAAAGCCGCCAAGGCTTATTTGTGTATGAATGGACTGCGAGTTTTACTCTATTGTTTCATATTTACATGACCCTGCGATAAGTAAACTGTTGTAAAAATGATTGCACTGTCCTGTTTGTCAACAAAGTTCATTGCGTACATTTCTGGATAACTTGAACGTGGGTGATCTTTGCGCGTTAGGTGCGAAACGGCTTCAAGTGTCGAAGTGCGCGGATAGTTCTCGAAGTCGAACTAGTTTTGTTAAATGTAGTTCCCACTTCGAAAACTGTTTCTGGTCTCCCTCAGCATGTTGCAGTGGTAGTGGGCGTTTTGACGAAACGCCCGAATAAGTCCGTGCAAAGAAGTGATCTGCTTTAGTTGTTGGAAGCTGTTTGTAAGTGGCTGTCCAAGGATTGGTTTACATTAAAATGAAATGTACAAGGTGGTGGGCATTGAAAGATGCTGAATGGGCAGCTTTTCTTGTTCACCCTGAAACTCTGCTGCTGTGCGAAACAGTTTGAGTGAAGGTACTACTAGGGGTAGACAATGCAGAATAGCGAATCCTAAACTATCTGAATCATAAACGCCGATTTAAACCGGATAATAAGTTTCGGGTGCTGCCACTGGTCTGTGTCAGTGCAGCATTCCCTGCGAAAGAAGCCGCTTTGGTGTTCGTCACTCGCTCGAATTGCATGCTACAAACAATCGAAAAAAGTGAAAGTGCAAGTAATCTGAAGTTACATTGCAACCAAATGATGCTGAGACGGCAGGCCGGTGACGCAGCAGTGCTGAGCGGTTGTCTTTGCTGATGCAATTGGCTTCAAAATACCTCTGCGCATCTGCCATCTATAGAAAGATCATTTTTCAGTGTTGATTGAACTGCTATCAAGCTGCGATCTATAGCTAAAACGACGGACATTTAGAGAGACATAACATCTTGCACTGTGTTAAACCTGTGCTTTGATTGCGTGTGTATTGTTGTGAATAGGATATTGTCTTCGTGGCGGTTGCTGCGTTCCTGGATGCCCTATTCTAAATCAAAAGATTTAGAATAGGATTCTGGATTCGATATATTGTAGCTCTTCCGAAGTAATTTTGGAGTAGCTAATTACTCTGCGTTGCCTATCCCAAGCCACAGCTTGTTGTGTGAAGAGTTTTTTTTTGTATTTATCCAGTAGGGCTGAACTTGTTTGTGAACACAACACAATTTTTGGCAGGTTTTAAGGAATGATATAAATGTTGGTACACATCAATAGCAAAAGATACGTAGACATGATGCATTTCAAAGGCTTGTGAAGTTTCTTTCGACGTGAACATACGTCGAACCCTGCAAACGATAAATCGCTTAATGTTTGCACCTCCCCCACTGACATCCATTACCGTGCAAGCTCAACCTGCCGTTTGCTAATATTCCCACAAGCATCTGTTTGCATACGTTCAAATACCACCACCCTCAATCATTGATTCGGTGCAATTTTGTTTTGTTTGAAGTCATCTAGCGGACCTTTCCTACAGCTCACCAAATATTCGCAAATTTTCACGTATTTTGTTCACAGGTTCCTCTTGTACCCCTGGTGCCAATTCTCAACATGTTTGTTAATATTTACCTCATGGTGTCTCTTCCTCCGTCCACGTGGTACAAGCTTCTCGTGTGGCTTGCTGCGGGTGAGTGCCCGGGAAGGTGAAGATCTTTGTAAAGCTAAGCTTGAAAATGTACTGTCGCTGTCTAGCTGACTGTATCTGTGAGCCAACTCCTGTTTCCGAAGTTATGGATCTAGTTTTACTCCGTCTACACTGTTTTATCGGCAGTGGTTTTGATGAAACCAAAAAATCGTTTTACCAGTTGTCGATAATTACGAGTAGTTGGAACAAAATATGGTGGAAGGTTCGCTGTTCAATTCATTGCTCGGGCATCATCAGCAGTGTTGTATTTCGTTGGCTTGAATATTTTTTTGCACGTCTTCAAAGACTTAAGGTATGAAATATACGTGCTTTAATGTAGTATACTGAAGATTGTTTCATGTGAGCATAGCGTCCCGATATGAATTTCATTAATGATTCATCTCTTCAGGGAAGAGGTTAAGTAATATTAGTGTTCCAACCCACCAGCGTAGCACTTCAATGATTTGCCGTTTTCGGGCAAGGGATTGGGCGCCTCTTTCGCAATTTAAACGAACGCCTCTTTCGCAATTTAAACAAGTGTTTCACAACCCTCCAAACAAACAGCCCTTTGCACTTCGGACTCAGTTCAACCGACAACCAACGAGCAGCGCAGACCGGGTAAGGTGAAATTTTTTCCTGAAGGCGCTGCTCTGCGACACCTCTCAGAAATGAATAAATGAGATTCTAGCCTTGTTTGAAAAGTTCAAAGATACTTTGAATCTCGAGAAATGGAACTTGCGTCGGATGCGATGTTTGTTACCAACTGAGCGTCTGATTGTTTCGCAGGCGGCCTCATCTACATGGTCTACGGCGTTCGCCACAGCGCCGAAGATCCACGGAATGTCAAGGAACAGAAAAAGAATGAAAGTTTGAAAGATCTTAACCGGACCAGTGACGGGCAAGACGAACAGTTGATACACGAGACTGGTCAAGTGTAGCAGATCCTGTTGAAAAAGTCCTTCACCGAAAGCTTCAACGCGGTGCCTTCAGACGTTTTCCTTGTGTGGTAAAATACAGGGTTGAGCACTTGAGCAGGATCCAACCCAGCGACTCGTTGAACCACTTCTCTCACTGTCTCCGTTTTCCATGTCCGCGGTGGCCAATACCATGTACGTTAAGTTTTTTCGCGCTTTCACCGAGTTCCGTGACCGTGAGCCGATAAAAGGAGCTTTGAAGCAAGCGCATATTTTGTTTTGTTGTTCGTAGGTACTTTTCACACATTGCTTTGCGAGTGCAGACGAAACCACGAATTGCTAGTTTACAACTTGTGCGTGAGTCATTAGTATGGCATGCGCTTCAAACGCACGCGCGCCGTCTCAATGACGTTACCTGTAGGCCTGTGGTCAAGTGCGAGTTTCCGTGATAAAAAGACGCAGCAGGATTGGGAGAGTCCCTAGCGCGCTTACTGTTAAGTAATACCAAGACCAACTGTTCTCTTGATGGCCTTGGTAATACGCGCGTGGTGCCTGCGTGAAAACCTGTTTTTGACTCGTCTGTTTACTGAAGTTAAGTCTGATGCTAACTTTTGCTAAGCTCCGCGTAATCTATTTTTGCAGTGAATCTTTCCAGAAGCGTCTGTCTAATGTTTCATGTGTCACAAGTATGTTGACTTTGTCTGTGCATAACGTTGGAAGCAAGCAAGCCTATTTATTCAATTGTATTTATAGTCTGATATTTTCGTGCTCTGCTAACGGTGAAGCATTTATTTTTCAAAGCACCTCTTTTTCATGCAAGCCAGCTGTGGAAAACAACACTGTTCGCCTTTATCGAGTAGCTTAGTGGCTTTGAGTGTGGTTGGGGTAGTGTCGTGAATCACGTTGTCATGCGACATTCGAAAAAGCACGTTAAATTAAGCCTGTTGACCCAAGTACGAAACAAGCATTTGGCAGTACGGGACCGATTTGTTTGTTCGAAAATTCAATGCAATTATTGCGAACGCAGCCAACGACCTACTGTTGTCGATGAACATCTTTTCTCATGCGTGTTCTACTGTTCCGTAAAGAGAAGTTCGTGAAATAACAATATAACCGACGAACGTACTTGATTGTTTCGTTGTGATTTCATTTTGTTTGACTGTTGTCCAGCTTCACTCAAGCGTTTAACATCTTCTGAACTGCGTCGAGGCCAAAAAGCTGAAATTGCGCTGCGACTTATGCGCTGTCGCCTCAATACACCAGAAAATTTTTTGACTCGGTTGTGCTTTCGTCTGGTCGTGTAGCGTGCATCTCTTCTTCACTGTGCAAATGTAAACGACAAACCCTCTGATGATGAAAGAGCGGTTAGTCGCGTTGGGCAGAATTTAGTGACAACATTTTTCTGAAGTGAAATTGATTTTTAGTAACTTGGATCCATTTTGCCTGAAGTTGCATGGTGTGACTTTTCCCACCGTCCACAGCACTGTGACTCCCGCTTCTCGGGCGTTTCGTCAATGACTTCGCACAGGCGCGAAAACTTTACAACTGTTATTGGACGATCCAAAATATTTTCTCAGATAGGTGATGATTCTTCCCGAGGCAAAAGTGGTTTAGCGCGCGGAGGCTTAAGGTAATTGCGCGGTGCTTTGGCGATACACGTGATCTGATAAAATGCCCTCGGGTACAACGTTTTGTATCGATGAGGTGATTTTACCTGGAAAAGTCAACCGTCTTACGGAACAATTCGTCAGGGTGGATGTTTGCGTCAGGACAACGTTGCTAAACTTGTTTAATCGCTTCCAAGCTTTGAGGTTATTACGATATTATAAAATGTCAGAAAATTCACGCGGAAGAATTGACTGAAATTCTGTAGAAAATTTGCTGCTGCGGTTGGCAGCGACAACTTGAACCTGGCGCGGACAAACCTCCGTTCTGAAGAGGTCCGACACGTTTGCTTGCCTTGCCTTCTGCTGTGTCAGCAAAACGCTGAACAAACGTTCGGGCTTAATGACTGAGCCCTGGCAAATTTGTGTCCGAAGTTCAAACTTTTCTTGTACACAAGGTTTGTTAACTGTTTGTCGACAAATGCCTGTCGGCGGCAGTCATCTACGCTCCAGTGCTGATTTATTTAAAAACCATTCGCAAGTTCAGTGAATTGTCTCGCGTCATTGACATGTAGCGCTCGTTTCCTTTTTTTGTACTTTCGTACTGCGAAGATGGGTTATTGTTGTGCTTCGCTACCAAATCGTTAAAGTTCGTAAATTTATAAATAATACTGAAACTACACGTCTGCCGTTTGTGTATCGACGATGAAAGCTATTTTGCCAGCAGTATGAATCACAGCGCCTTGGGCAAATATTTCTAACTCGAGTGACGCATCAGTGATTGCGAGGCAACGTACAACCGCACCGAAGCTACTCAAAATATACATCGAATCGTGCCAGTCACCAGTTTCTGCGAAGTTTGTTTGAAAGTCGATCGGTTTCTTGTATCGTCAAAGGATGTAGCAGCCCGCACCTTAACAACAGGGACGCCTTCGATGAGACACGTGTGGTTGGCTGTGCGAGCAAACGGGGAGACTCGGTTACACTTCGATTCGAAAATTAACTCGATTCGCGCCGCGAGTTAAAAGGAAAATGAACAGTCTTGAATGATCCATTCGTGAAGAAACGCAGGCGAACCAGCGTTCACGAAGATACGAGCTGTGCCATACAGTAAAAACAACGTGCACCGGACCAAATTCTACCACAAGGCTTGAAAACATTGTTGCAACGTCTCGGCGCTGTGTTGAACGTGCGATTAATCACGAGCGGGATGCACGCAAAGAATAACACCTTATGTATGCGCAGGGACGGATTTAGGGAGCGCGGGGCCCTAGGCCAGTGGTGCTCAAACCTTTTGGCTCGTGGGCCATATTTGTCTTTCAGAAACCCTTCGCGGGCCACAAGAATTAATAATCTCAATAAAAATTATCTAAAAAATTCTCTTAAATGATTAAAGTGTTAAGTTTT
>JGI24158J21664_10001802_pt1 | contig 24901 bp, 14 predicted proteins | sample Ectturendosymbi3_FD_21664 | JGI IMG/M metagenome (IMG submission 21664) | reverse complement strand
ATCCGTAGAGGGCTTGAACACCTCTCTAGCTGCAGCAGGCGCCGAGTTATATCCAAAAAACCTAGGGCCAATATATGGGTTTTGGTGGGCGTTAAAGGGCTGTTTCAAACCTACTTCGCACCGATGTTTTGCTCAGTCTACGATATTTTCACCAGAACCATAATACAGTATAAGAGTCTTTTGAGACTGACATCATCCATAATAAAACTGTAGGCAAAATCTGTGGTCAGAAGCCGTGTAACGACACCACTACCTGTAATAACGACTGAAGAATGTCAATTCAAATGCAGTTGCCGAGTCCACTTGAGTCTTTCATTTGCTGAAGTTACTGCCGGGCAGTCATTTTCAACAACAGCAAAAATCATTTCTGAAACAAACAACGAAACAGACATGTTAGACAATGACTATACCATGACTTAACCTACAAAGGTATATATCTAATAATGCGCAACAAGTCTATTTGAATTGGAACTGAAGATCACTATGCGTTGTGTTTACGCAGCAAGCACTACAGTGTACGATTCGTTGCTGTGAAAAGATGTATTTGAATAAACGCCATTTAACGAGTTATGTGATATGAACAACCATGACCTACCACAGGCGTCTTTGCGTCACAACATTTGCGTTTCTACTTTATATTGTTTGTGCTCATTTTCAGATTAATTCCACATAAACTCAAACACATACCTTCGTGGTACTTCATTGTAGAGATGCACGCAACATAGCACTTTCTGACGTAGTGAACGTTTGAAGGAAATAGTAAAGATTTGACAATTGCCATGTCTACAGTCTATTTTTATGCGAAAAATGACTAGGACAAACCAGTGCAGTTCACAAAACACTTCAGCTAGAAAGTCAACTTTTGTTCAACACACTGTCTTCGCCGCGTGCAGGCGTTTTTTGATTCGTGAACAATTTATTGGAAATAAACTCGCAATGTTCGTGTTGCAGGGTTTGCCGGGTAAACCAGGAGCAGCAGGAATCCCGGGTAGCCCAGGAAAACCAGTGAGTGAACAATTGCTTGATTGTTCTTGTTTTTGTCATGCTCGATTGAGCGTGCGTTTCGTTAAGATTTAGGTATTTTCGAGCTCATGGTTGACTGTGTCGTTCACGCAGCAATTGACAACTGTTTACTTTTCAGGGAAGAGTGGTCACCGAGCAACCCGAGGTAAGAGATTATCATGATTAAAATACGTTGCGCACTTGAAGTGTTCGTCAGTTGCGAAAGAAATGTTTCAAAGCAGTCGTTCATTTTTCGAAAATATAGCACCATACGCACCTAGAAAACATATATGCTTTCCACTTGCAGAACTTGTGCCAAGAGTGTCCTCCTGGACCTACTGGACCACCTGGCATAAACGGCAAACCGGTAAGTCCAAAAAGTATTTCGATGTCATCTGAGATTTAAACGGATTGTTCAAAGCTTCTAAAACTTGCCTCCACGCGTTGTGCCATCGTAGTGTAATATGGTATTACTTCTAATTTTTCGTTTAATGATAAAGACTTTGCGAACTTGGAGAAAGATTTGCTTATGTTTTTAAATACCAGACTTTAGTTTAAACGTTGGTTAATTTTCGTCATGGCCCTTTCATCTATCTTTCGTTGATGTTTCATAGCACGTCACGTGATTGAACAGTTTCTCGTAAAGAATTTTTTCTTAAAGGGAGATGATGGACGTCCAGGCCCCCCCGGACGTCAAGGAAACAACGGAGAAAAGGTGCTGGCCGCGGTTTTGTTTTATTTGAAACTTTGTTTTTTCTTTGTAAAAAAATGAATTTGTCTAACACGTTGTTGACAGGGTGAACAAGGGGAACAGGGACCATCTGGGTCTGACGGCAGAGATGGTCAAAAGGGAAGCCGGGGTCAAACAGGCGTCACTGGAGAAAAAGGAGAACCTGGCGATCTGGTGAATTGGAATTCGATGTTTGCTCGTGAATGTAAATTTAAATACGTTGCAAAAGTCTTGGTGAAGTCCCACATCGTGTTGCACACCCAAGTATCGGTTATTTCAGCAATGGTGTCTGATCATGGAATCTATCTAATTTGCAAAATGTTTTTCCTCTCAGGGACCTCACGGTTTTCCTGGACCTCCAGGGCCAATCGGACTACTGGGCGAAAAGGTAAGAAGTTTGACGTTGGTTCAGGTTCACGAAGCGAATATCGCGAAGCGTCGGGAAAATTTAATAAACGGTTTCAATTTATCTCAGCACGCACCTGATCATTCTTTGTTTACTAAGTGGGTTTCGTGTTGTTTCGTATTGTGACGTATTTATGTTCTGAAGGAAAATCGTTGCTGCCGGAAATTGTATTTCTTATTTCTTTTAAATTTCTGCACTTTGCGCTTTCCCCAATAAACTTATTTGAACTGCCAGAGTCGACCTGGTGCTTTTACAGAGCTGCAGACAACGGATGCATATTGAAACTGTTTGGTAGAAATAACGATCAGAACTATCACTGGCTCGTTGCAGCAGCACGCGGCCACGTGTTGATGTTACGATCACTGTGTTTGTTTTTCTAGGGCAGCAAGGGTTCCACTGGCTCTGTTGGGGCACCCGGAGGACCAGGAAGTCCCGGGAAACCAGGAGAACAAGGAGAAAAAGGCAGCAGAGGTGACCAGGGGCCGAGGGTGAGTGACAATGTTTTGCTGCTGACAGTGTTTTTCCGCGAATTGTGGTCAACTCCGCTGGATCGGGTTTGGAAACATAACAACCATCGTCAAGTCGTGTTACGGGATTGTTTCCTTGTGGGAGTGGTCCGGCAGTATGAGCCGGTTTTGGTCTCATACAACTCAGCCAAGTTAGACTTGAGTGCATGCCCCGATTGTGAAGACGGTGTTTGGGACACTTGAGCAGAATCTGTCCTGCTGTATCTTCCTCGGTGCCTCACTCGCAGGGCGTTGATGGGACCACAGCCCATGTGTACATGCTTGCGGCCGTTTCAAGAGTGGCCGCTTTGCGGGGTAAAAATCCCACTTTGGACGCCCCTATTTTGGCCGCGATCTTCAATAGCGATGTGTTCGTTTGACTGATTTTCCTCAGAATAGAAAAACAGTGAAGCTCATTCGTTACCGACGAAAAGTACTAGCTTTCTGGGAGGGAGTTGCAACGCGAGATTTCATTATATTTTGAGAGACCGTTGGAGAAATTTAGAAACCGTTTCGATCTCTCAAAATAACTAACAAAACACTGGCTTTTATGGATTTCTGAGTTAGTTTTGTAGATTTGATAAACTGTGGATTGGGTGTTCCAGCTCAGAAAAAAGTAATCTGTTGGAAATAAAAATTAATGTGTTTTGAAACCCTGTCTTTTGACAAAACGCGGTGATCTGATGAAGCGAATTCGGTCGACGTGGACTTTGATCTATTTGAAAAGCGCCTGTGATGCAGATAACATTTTATGACTTTGTTTTGCTTCGAACTTGCAGGGACTGAACGGTGTGGATGGGGCCCAAGGGCCACCGGGAGTGGATGGAGGTGATGGTATCGACGGACGCCCTGGTCCTTCTGGTAGACCTGGACAAGACGGAAATCCGGTAAGCTGGCCGTATTTTGTTCTTTAATGACCAGTTAAAGTCTTATTATTTTATATTACTGAAGCGAACGACAGCTTCTATATGATCCAGTTTTTTAAGGCGTTTTAGGGACCGGATTCGGGTCCCTAGAATTGAAAATCGGGTCCCTAGAATCAGCGAATCGGGTCCCTACAGGTCCATACCGGGGACCTAAGATTTTCCTTAAACAAAAAACTGATATATACTGTAGAAACCGTTGCGTTGATTATTTAACAAAGTAAGGCTGAGTTATTTGAAGTCCATCTGGTAGATATCGAAACATATCGCAACAAAATTTGCTCCCACTGTTAATTTATCTCTTTTGTCTGAAGGTGATATTTTCTGGATGATTGCGCAAAAACTAATATCTTCCGGGCGAAAATTGTTAGGAAGTTAGTTTGAACCCAACAACTGATGTATTTTACTAACGTCAAGTTTCTATACACACTGCAGCGCCAACAAGCTTTGTCTTTTTGTTTGTCATACTCGCATTGCTCCAACTACAATTTGTTTCATTCCAGGGAGCTCCTGGAGCCGATGGACGCGATGGTAAAACCGGAGCCAAAGTGAGTATTTGAGTGACTAACGCCTTTCTTCAAACTCTAACCGGAATAAAGTAATGTGTCCAGTACTAAGACATTTTCCTTGAATGATTTTCAAATCACTGCTCCACAGATGAATTACATAAGTTGATTTATTCTGCAGGGAAATCCTGGACCAAGTGGCCCGCCCGGTCTTCCCGGTGAAAGAGGTTTTTCGGGACTCCGCGGTCAACCGGGTGATCCCGGCCGGAATGGGGCGCCTGGAAAGCCGGTAAGTTTCCGGAAAATCTCCGATGGCATCGCACTGTTCTTCGAAATTATAATGCAATCATTAATAAAATTTAATACCTTTTGCTCAAAAGGGCAGAGCTGGTGAGAGGGGGTCACCTGGATCAGACGGCATAAACGGAGAAAAAGGCGAAAGAGGGCCTTCTGGCGAAGCTGGCGCCGCGGGGCCTCCCGGGCGCGCCGGTGCCCCAGGACCGCGGGTAAGTGCTGAAATGAATTGTAGTTCCTGCGATGACGGAAACCTACCCTAGAGGGCTGAGATATCTGTGTTCACAAACATGAACTTTTTCGAGATTGCTGCTTGTCATTAGCAAGAAATCGAGCAACTTTTGTTGCAAAAATGCAATTTGTTTTTTTTGGTAACGAACATCTACAACGATGAATAGCGTCATTTTTACTGAATAAGCAACCGTTTTACTGAGTCTGCGCGTTAGGCACGATCTTCGTAATGCGCGAAATATTGATGCGTTGTCTTGGACATTTTGTTAATTATAAATAGCATAAAAAAGTATACATTTGTGTGTCTGAATTTTCTCTAGAGCTTATTATTCGCTATTGCTCTTTGTAAAAATATTTGAGAGTATGCACAAAGAATAAGTGCGTGTGCCTAAAACGTTAAACAAAAATATTATCTATAGAATTTCGCGAAACAGAGAAGGGTTGTTTGCGTTTTTTTCTTCTGCTTCAATGCTGCTACATCTTCGCACGTTTCCATGAAATGTTTACTATGTTTTTCATGATACGTGAGCTGCTCCCGTCCACAGGGCGACTCAGGGCCTCCTGGAGCGCCGGGGGAGACTGGTGAACCTGGCCAACCCGGAAGAAGCGGAGCAAAAGGCGCGAAAGGCAATGATGGAGAACCAGGAAAAGCAGGAGCTGATGGCGAAGCCGGTGAACCAGGACCCGAAGGTCCACGGGGTCTTCGCGGGTACGACGGGATTCCTGGTGTTGCGGGTCTGAAAGGTGCACGAGGCCGTCCGGGCCCCGTTGGTCCTGCTGGAAGAAATGGCCAGGATGGAAAGCCGGGCACCTCAGTATCTCCAGATGACCTTAAAGACATGGCTCGAGATATCGTGAAGAGGATACTGGATGAACGCATCCCCGACATCATAAATCAAATAACAAACCAAGTTCGTGATTCGATGCCAGCACCGGTAAGAAATGAAGTCTGGAAGTCAATGACTGATTCCTGCTCTAAAAGGAGAGATTCTCAGATTTTTCAAAACTTGACACTAAAAAGTTTAAATAGGATATATTTTTGTCATAACACAACCAGTTCTTCTTTGACCTGTATCCTTTTCGGGTAGATGTGTGATTTAGTCCTAAAAATAGACTTTTTACGTCGATTTTGGAGTTACCATGACGAAATCAGAGCGCGACTATCCATTATTAGTTCATTGTCAGTAGTCCACCGGCTTGTTGCAGCGAATGAGTTGTCCACAATTTTTGACACGACGTAAAATATGAAGAAATCCAGTCACCCAAATTTTGTACAATTTTTGTGCCAGCAATTTAAAACGCTTCGCTTCAATCAAACCATTGTTTTGATCGGAGAACGCGAGCGGCAAGTGCGCAAAAGTGGTGGCAGCAAGCAACAATAGAGATCGTTCGACGCAATCACTATTCACATCCACCAGTCATAACATCACCGTTCATCATCAGTAACTGCAGAGATCACGCGCCGTGATCATTCTATTATTGGTTGCTCGCACCGCGTATATATGATATTCTTAGCGCACTTCCTGTTCGTGGTGCATTGCGCGTGTCACACCACACCTACCGAGATGCTTCAATACCATTCACCTCTAGGAATATTACCTTGCTCAAAACAATGCGACCAACGCATGTAGTGAAGGTACAGCTGGATAGACATTTTTTGAAGTTCGAAATCATTTTGGAAAATTAAGCTCGATCGTCGTGTTGTGGTTTGTTGTCTTTTGTTTACAAAATCAAGGAAATGCTCGCGTTCAACCTTTGCGCTTCTGCAGTATTTTACCTTTGGTTTATTTGTTTTGTGCAGAAAGCGCTTACTGGTAATCCTGGCCCTCCGGGTCTTCCTGGCGCCAAAGGAGATTCCGGTCTACGTGGCCAGGTCGGAGCACCTGGTGACGCTGGGCCACCAGGTGCACCTGGCCTCAGTGGACCACCTGGCAAACCCGGGAAGCATGGGTCTCCTGGCAGTCCAGGCCATCGCGGCCGGCCCGGTAAAGGTCGCCGAGGCGCTCGTGGAAAACAAGGGCCATCAGGTAGGTAGGTTTTTATTAATTCTATTATTTTATAAAAATTGTTCAGAGTCTTAGTGAACATTTGGATCTTATTACTGTCGCATACCGTTTATGATCGAAAATGCTTGTGGCATTTTAACTTCATTGCTTGGTTACTGTGTCGGAGAGCTTGTTTGTCATCTTTCAAATGTCAAATTCACCAGAACAAGGTTTGTGTTGGAACTTTCCAGTTCACTGATCGTCCCGAATTGTGGGATGTTTTTGCTCAACCGCTGCCGCAACAAACAGCAAGTCATGTTTTAGTTGATTCTGAACTTCCGTATTCTTGTTTCGTCACTTAATTGCTGCTGTCCCAATACACTTAGTAGCGCAGCATTTGCGTCCTTAGCACGTGCAGTGACTCGTAGCATGCATCAAATCTGTGCGATACGATGATGTGTGCAGCTTGATGTGCTTTATTGATCAAAACCGCTTCAAGGTTCAGGACGTTGATAGAAATGTAACTTCCTTTCTTCACGACGTGATTGTTGCCATGGTTAACTGGAGTGTTGATAGAGTTTGTCCGTAACTTAAATGAAACATATGCAGTTTACGTCGTCACTGATTGCTGATACGGACAAAAAAACAAACGAACAATAAATTGTAATTTACAAAATAATGCCGATTTTTGAAAATATTCTTAAAGTCCTGATCTTNTGGTGTAAAAATATATGTACTTTAGTTAAAAATCTCACAAAAAACATGGATAAGAATATNTTTGCTATTAAAACCGATGACGTCAAACAACACGTTTGCACTGATATGTGCATTACAACAACTTCAGAGAAAACTTTTTACTTATCTTGTTTTNCTAAAGTTTGTTCAACGCGGTTTCAGAACTTCCGGTGCAAATATCCACAGTAGGCGTTTGAAGAAGAATATGTTCTCANNCTGCAACTGATACATCCAAAATACAGCTTGCATTTTTTACTTTCAGGCGAGCAAGGGCCGCCCGGCGTAGGCCTCATAGGGCCACCAGGATCCCCAGGGCAAAACGGAAAACCTGGAACAACTGGTCCAGCAGGCGCCTCTGGGCCACCTGGTGCCAAGGGAACATGTGAATTGGCCCAGTGTTACGAAGCAGCACGACGGGCCGCTGTGGCCATGATCCCCCAGCCTGCAACGAACGTGAAGGGCCCGGCGCCCAGATAGAAGTCGCGCAAAGAGTCTATTTATCGTTCGGTTTCTTACGAATTCAGCATTAGTTCCAAGTTGCGTTTTATTTTGTCGCTTTGTCTTGTCGAATGGCGTGCGGGGGTTTTAGCCAATTTATCGCGCTCTCTGTTTTGTGCCCCTCGGGCTCCGCCTATGCTGCTTCCCGCTGTACTTTACCTGCCGCTAGATGGCGCGCTTCATGTGAAATATCGTTTTCTCGCGAAATCTTTTCGAGTAATTGATACTCGAAAAGCTGCAACCACAGCAATCACGGGATACCACAGCATAGCGTTTGCTTCGAATCTACTGCTGCATCTCCTGCGTTCAGTCTGCTTCATTCAAAAATGACGTCACACGCCTGTCAATCCAGCAGTATTTTTCTATCTCGTTATTTGTCGCAGTAACACGAATATCGTGCCTTGTTCTCCTTTTGTAAGTTTTTTGTTTCTAATCCTGCGAACTGTTCGCGGCGCTCGCAACAAAATATCAACTCGCCCAACGCCTGACTGTTGCTCGAAGGGAAAACTAAACTTAATGTTTTTGCTTCCCGTGTGTGATCTGTGTCTACATTTACTTGAACTTTTCCTTATCATGACTTCGGTTTACAGTGAATGGAAAGGCACAGCGGCTTGGTCCATTATCCATTATTTTCTTTTGCCTTTTCTAGCCTTGTTCATCGTCACACGCGATTTTCGTTGTTGGCGAATTAAGTTACTCGAGCTGGACACAAACACATGGCTGCCAGTTTTGTGCATAGGTGTTTATTTTCAGTCTTGCATTTGAAAAGAGTTTGGAAAAAGTCTTCAAGATTCAAGACGTTTTCACCAGTATACGTAATACACTCATAGTTCGGGACAAGCAACAGTCACCACTCATGTCATCAGTAATTTTTTCCCCTTTCTCACGTCGTGACAGTTACATTTGCACGAAAATCGCTTTCTTTTTCCAATGGAGGTTTCATGGTGTTGGCAAATGATTAGTGGAGACAAGATTTTGTGCAAAAATGAACTCTGTGGCAAGCGCCCTGATAATTAATGTTTATTTTGCAGTGGCATTTTCTTGCAACACTTCGCTTTATTAACCATCTCATAAAAATGAATTGCGTTACACATTTGGGTTTATCGTTCAACGCACATACGAAGTAACAAAAGAAACAAATATTTTTTCGTGTATTACTGTTGAAATGTGTTTCACACGAAAGTTTTTGTTCTTCAAACGAGCTTGCCTTTCACAAATTATGACGTGATAAACGATCCAAGCGCCGGTGATCATTGTAATCACGTGTTCATTGTCTCCAGGAGTTGTTTCAGTTGTGAGAAAGGAACTGTCAACTATAAATATTTAATATTTTTGGCAATTTAAAGCAACTCAAAATTGTTTGTAGTGCTTTGCAAAAGCAAAGATAATGGCTTTCTAGAACCTATACGACAAAGTCAGGAAAATTATATTGCCGGGTTCTTATTAAACACCATCCTAGTTCATTTGCTAAAAAAAGAAATCTTATCCACTGCTGAATAAGATCGAGTAACGTCTGTCCTATTCCATGGATAAAGTATCATTTGCAAACGAAACTACATATCAAATGCGATAAATCAACCTTTAATCCAACTTTAGTCACGATGTCCAACTCACTCGAGACCAGAAACCATAACAGCTGCAGCAGCGCACAGGTACGTGGCATCACGGAGTCGATGAAGACGCCATTGGCGCTTATAAAGAAGTTAACAATTTTGATGTCTGAAAGCTAAACTGCGACCTTGCAAAATTAATTTAACGTGTAGAGGTAAAAATAAGTGGGAATGCAGTTTGTTTTTAATAGGTTCAAAAATCGTTTTCAAGGCTTCATAAGCGCGTTTGGGTTTCTTGCAAACGGATTATTAAAGATTCTCCGCTATTTTTATAATTGACCGTTTTAAGAAAGACAGTTATACTTCTTGACTCCTGTAAAAATAGGAAAGTGGAGCACACACCAGTGGAGATAGTTTAGACATCACTTGCTTCGTGCAAGCAATCNGTTCCAAATCTGTCTCTGCATCAAAACATGAAACGTGTGACGTCTAATGGAGCAGCGAACAAAGTTATTCTGTCTGGACATACTTTTCAACCCTNAAAATTCATGTCATCTTTTCGCGTACTTTGAGGAAATGATCAGCGGCTGTGAAGGAGATCACGCGCGTGGTCACGTGACACTAGCTGTCGCTTCGTCATCGCGCAACGTCCTCCGGAAATAACGTCACATCAGAGCTGCGCTTTGTTGATATCTCCACAACGTTAACAGTTTGCGCAAGGATAGTGTAGTCGAAAAGCATGAATGCGATGCTGAGCTGGAGTGAGGACGGCAACTGCGCAAACCGCGTAATCTGGGTACAATTATCTGGGATAGCAATAGGGAGCTTGTTTATTATGTTTTGAAAAGAAACCCTGGTAGTTTGTCGGCACTGGCTTCTTACTGCTTTCAGTTCCGTGACTGAAATTGCCAAACAACCTGCCAGAACAGTCTTACACGGTTTGAAGGCACGTTACGGGCTGTTTGACACATTTGTTGTGTAGGCCAAGCAGCACGGGCAGGAAGAAGGATCCTGAACTTGAAAAAAGGAATATGAATTTATAGCCGACCTCCTTATTCAAGGTATTCAACAGAAAATCTATGAAACACGCCATTGTGAATATTTCTATCAGTTTGCTATGAATATGTCAAATTGGAAGCTTCCAACAGATTCTTGGTAAGAATGAAACATTTCCACGAGAAACTTTGCATTGCAATGAGAAAAATTGTCGTTTTCCGTGTCACAAAATTTAAAGTAATGTTCGTTGCAGCTTGATCAAGGTAAAATGTTTACTTCCCTAGTACTGTTTTACCGTGCCCCATGCCAACAATTCAGTATACGACAAGTGGCTTTTGATTTATTTGTGTAGATTTGCGTGATAATAACATATTTCCTATTGATCGAAAGGGCGACCATAAAAGATTTGTGCCACGAGGTTTGTAGAGGGTTGCAGCCGAAAATAGTTTATTGCAAGTAAATAGGACATGGGCTTTATAAACCTCCAAATCGTTGCATGAGAAGATTTCTCTGAAACGCTCAACACCTGATTGAGTCATTTGACGATGGGACAGGTTACCAATACACTGATGTGGTGCTTCGTTGTCGCAGGCTGTCAGATGTTTCGGAGAAAAAATCCGGGTTCGTTGGATCTGATGCAGTTCTTTGTACTTTGCATTATCTGAAGCGCTCTGTGCAATAACTCTAGCACGTTTTCTGTCCTATCATCTATCACGTTGATTAGGATGCTTTCCTTCAGTTTTGAAACTGTTGCCTTGAATTTAGTTTGGGGCAACTTAATTTTGAACTTCCTTTACAGATTTTCAATGTTTCAATGTAGTTAACGCACAGCCATTCCTGTAAAGCCATTCCTGACACATGACCAATTCTACAGATCGTAAGCAACGCGTTCTGGCCACCTCCAGGGAGTTTGCTCTTCATATTTGCTTAAATTCTAGGAGGTTATATTTTCAAAGACAGCAACGCAGTAAATAATGATTCATCCTGTCATCTACACGAAATTTAAACTGGAGGTGCGGGAAATCCCTATGGGATTAATTAATTAATTTTCGTTTTTTGGCTGTAACTTGGCAACTACTAACGTTAGGTGGCCAGTCAGGAGTTTGAAAGACGCTGATTTTGGCATAGTTTATTCAAAAGAAGAAATAAGTGAGTTGCCAGTTTAAAATCTTCACATCCACAAACGGCTGGATTTTTTAAATCAAAGAACTGACATTTTCTGCTTCTTCAGAGGGCTGTATTAGCTCTCTAGCTCTATCAGTCCGCAGGGTATGACTAGACCTTGAACAGAGCCACTATAGTGGTTTCGGGGTCCTGAAAGGGTTTGTTTTTCGAAAGCATTTCTAAACTACTTATGTTTTGTTGCGAAGACTCATGGAATTGTGTTTTTCATTATTAACCCACCAGGAGGTAATAGACCAATGTTGAAGCAAAGCTTTCAACTGAAACGTACAAAAGTAACTTTGTAGATGATGTGACGTGACGTTAAATGTATTACAATAAAAATTTGGTTGGGGTTTTCAGTAACGCTTTTTAAAGATCAATATTGTGAAAATGCTTCAACATAAAATGTAAATGTAGAACGATCCAGAATTTGCAGAGGGCCATGAAATAATGTCTCCTTGTAAATGAACGAGTTGAGTTTGGAGAAACCCTTCATACAAAAGGCAATAACCATGCGTTTCCATTAAAAATGCTTTGTGTGGACCTTGAAATGAATGAATGAAAAGACTTCGGCAAACAATTAGATCAGCTTTCCTGTAGCAACATGTGCGCCACAATCTGCTAGTGATGATGCAGAATTGTAGTTAAGGAAACAACTAGCAAAATCAATTTAACATTCACATCAGAAATATCCATAAGGTTCTTGCAGTGGCTTGTTATCCGTCGCACTTTGCACTCGTACAAGTTGTGATTAATCTGACTTTCTCTGAACGTGCCGACACTTTGCCCTTTGTCTTAAAACACGGTCTAAATGCAGGTCAGTACAGGGAACAGGACGTTAGTTGCACTGGCGTAATAAAACAATACGCAGCCTGTTGCAACCATTCCTTACGTCCAGTCCACGTGACAGACTGAATGTTGTTCGCATGCATTCTTCTGAGGACATGACAAATGCTGCTCAAATCTGTGGATAAACTTATGTGCGGGACATGCTGTCAGCTACAAATTTGAAAAATAAACCATTGCCTCACCTGGTCGTTGCATGCCTCTGGAACGGCTCGTTTCTAATCACTTTTTAACAATGCGACGCATAACTTCTAAGTTTCTTTGCCTGATGAAACAATTCAAGGGGACCACGCTATATGATGGATTCAAAACAGGGCGGCCCAAATAAAAATAATTAAAACCTTATGCAGCGCCGGCTTTAAGCCGATGCAACCGATGCAGCCGCATTGGGCCCCGCGCCATGGTGTTTGGACAGATTGCTCATTTTAACCAGATACACCTTGCGGTTGAGAATTTAGTAGAATTGCCAGATAAATTTCATAGCTAACAAAGAACGCTCTCGTCAGAACTAGCGAATTTCCTCTCGAAAGTTAGCAAACGTGCTCAATTCTCGTGTTAGTGCTTCATTGTATATCTGCGGTCTACCATGATCGTAACACGGTTGACTGAACACGATGACATCACAAAATCCCTGCTCAGAGGGGTCCCGCGCCTCGGTCTTGCATTGGACCCCGCATCTGCCAGGGCCGTTCCTGACCTTATGAAACATGCTTTGACTGGTCTGTCAACTACTACAATACTCGACCAGAGTAATGCGGAGTGATGCGACGGTGGTTGTGGACGATCTCAAACAGGGTAGTTAATGACCAAACCATGAAGCACAATGTCCAATCTTCTGGTGAAATTACCGACGTGTCGTCAACGGATATTTGGCCTCAAGCGGCTTCGATAGCAGTTTCGCGTTTCGATATAGACGCAAGTGTCAATGAAGTCACGTAAAGAACATGGAAAAAGGTTCTACATTCTAAAACTGCACCGATGATGCGTGTGTTATCATCAGGCTGGCCCAAAATGGTTGTATCACTTGGGTTCACAAAATTAAAAAAAGGTGGAGTTAATTGCTTTTTTCACCTATACATGCTAATAGCTTTGAATATGTACTGTAGATCAATTTTAATCAAATGTAAATGCGCAATTTCGCACAAAATAACATCGGTTTGCATACACCACTTTCCAAACTTGCTTTGCACGAACGAAGTCACAGCCTTGTTATCACAGCATGGAATTTGACTTTGTTTAACCTCCAGCACAGGGATATATTTCGTAGCTTAGAATGTTCAGGATCTAATTTTTAATTTACTTATGCATTTTTTGCTATCCACCGTAATCCTTAGGATGATGCATAACCTGGTATGCTGTGGTCTGAAATCATTTCTGGGATGATGTTGTGTTACAACTGCCCAGGGCCTCTGAGAAAAATTTTACCAGGGGTACAAAGACCGACAACGGTCCCATAGCTTCCGCGTTCTCGTCGAAACTTGTATAGCTTGTTTATATAGTAGCCTAATCAGAAAATAGTTGAAACAGTTACCATGCAAGAATTTCAAATATAGCTACCAGTTCTGCAATTGGAGAAAGTGACCATCAATTTTGGGGGTTGATTGCAGAAAACCTTAGCGTATGTACTTTCATCGTCCTAGGCCCCAGTAAGATCCGGATCCCGGTACGATGTACCTCTTATACCCCCTTCTCGTATACCCTGTGACTGCCGTACCAAGTCCAACGTTCTGTAAGGCATGTGTTAGTGAAGTAGATAGTTTGGTGTGAAGGCGATTTTTATTCATCCAGACGAGGCATGAAAAAGAGAAGCGGAACAGCTGTCGCGTCAGAAACATAGAATACGCGACTGGCAGAGGAATACGTTGCTTGCAAAAGTATCTGCTGCTGCGGCTGAGACATGGAACGGACCGGAAAGAATTCATCCAACCCATTACTGAGCTCTGTTGTTGCCATATGGCTCCTTACTCAAAACATAAACTAAAGGTTTAAAATTCATTAAGAATCTGTCTTATACTGCTTGTCAGGAAACGTCGAGGTGGGTTTACCGAAATAAACACTCAACCAAAACGCTTCAATCATTCCCTTTATTGTGAAAATTTTGAAGAGAAGCGTGCACAGAATTCTTGGCCAGAACATTTCTTGATCATGGCAATCATCGCGCCGTAGCGTGCTAGGAACAAAGTTTATGCAGCCTTCACTCGCAAATAGAGCGATCAAACTTTGTTTACTAGTATCTACCTGTTTACAGCACTGAAAATAATGGTAAGACTACTGCGTAAAGAAAGTCTTGGAGATGTTGTCAAGTTGCGTGAGAATTAACACCTCAAAAACTACTGATTGGCAAATTTTAGATAGAGGCTTGAGTACGATGTGATACAAATGGTGTATGTTCACGTTGCCTCAGAATGGTGTTGAATTGCTGGAGTTCCCTGTTTCGCCCACGTTTCGATTTAATTTAAAAATGTCCCGACGTCTCTGAGCGTCAGAAAAGCAATCGATTTCTTCAACGTTTGCGATTAGCAGACGTAGCTGGCGAGCTAACTATTTCGCAAAGTTCACAAACATTTGCATTGCAACAAACCTGTCTGGCATATATCACGAAAGGGAACAGGGGCTACATTAATTGCGACACGATGATCCGCTTATGACAAACTCATTAATAGTTTTACGTCATTTCCAACCATTCAATGGCTATGCCATTTGACTTGCGATCAACAGATGAAGGCAGAAGAAGTCTCGAGAACGTTGTGCGTGTTCGTCTGTCAGTATCTTTCTGCTTATGACAAATGTGAATGATGTGCATTCTTAAAGGGTACATGATAACGAAAAAACTCCGCTCGATTCATTTGTAATGAAACTCTGATACAGCCTGCCACACTTGCGTGGCAGCAGTGCGCGAATGAACTATGTGGATTTGTCATTCCTGCTTTTGTCAGACGGTAATTTAGGTTGTGGGAGGTACCTACCGTCATCATGCGCAGCGATTCAGTGAAACATTTCCTACAGTCAGATGATGTTTACTGACCCCGAATCTTTCGCGTTTTGAATTAGCGGCAGAAATGGCGGCTGTTGAACAAACTAATAAAGCAGTTGTATTTTTGTAGAAAACAAGATCGGCGTCATTCACCTAACCATTCATCATTCGGTAAGCAAAAACCAAATTCAAATGGTATAAACACATTTTCTCGAAGTAAGTTCTTTAAATGGTTTTGTTATTTTTGACTGGTAGTCATTCAGTCAATAATTTCGATGTAAATTTACCTTGCCAGGTACCTGGAGATATTTTCAGATCCCAGTCGGGTAGGACAATGTCTTTCTGACATTTTGAACTTTTCAATAGCTTATTATCTACCAATTACACCTAAAGTATGAAATTGCAATCAAAATTTATATATTAAGTAGAGTGATTATGAAATCTTTGTGCCGTTCTATTTCAGTTCCTAAAATTGCTAGTTTTGTTGAAAGAAGTTAGTGTGGAAATACAAAATACGTTTGCGAGTCAGATGTTCTTTCTAATTTCATCCAAAGATCAACAAGCCATTGAAAACTTAACCAACAGACAACAGTGAAAACATTAATGGTTCAGCATGAGAGCTTCTTGACTGGTTTCACAACTCACGTTTGTGGGGTGCGTTTCAAATGCTGAAGTCAACCTTTTTCATACGTCACACCGACATTATGATACGCTCTGTTTTGATGCAACAAAGCGTAGAACCATGCATTTAAAGAAATCAAACCAGATTGTCATGCCAACCAATTAAAATAAACTTAATAAGGCAATCAGCTGTTGAAACATGAAACGTTTTTGTTTAAATATATCATGAACACTATGGTTTCCTGAATCTTACAGAGAAAAGACATGTTGTTATTCAAAACAGATGGGGATTCAAAGTAAGAGTTACCCACATACCAGAAATGCTTTGAGTAACCACACGGCAGACTTGTGCTTTGAAAAAGTTGAGCATTACTACCTTACTTTTTTGCTTGTTCTCAGAACATAGTAACAATATATAGCTTCAAACAAAAGAAAACTGCCTTGTCCGCTTTAGTCAAAAGTGTTCTAACCATCACAGTGGCGGCCACTAACTTTACAAGCACTGCCCTCGTCATGACGCAGAGGATAAAATCCGGGAACAGTTTGTCGACCACTGAACCGGATGAATACAACCTATGTAAGTGTTTGCGATGCTTTCTTCTGCAAGTGGAGCAGAGTCTTTTCTTGTGTCGAATAAAACTTAACGGAAATATCGCATTTTACAAAAGCCAAACTTCTGCTCACTAACATTTTTTACCTTTTCTTTTGTGGAACTGATGACGCGCCTTTGAGCGAAACTAATATTTCTGTAAATTGTGGCCTGATTTGTGCGGAAAACGTCTGTGTGTCTTCATATGTGGTATACTGCATACTCATGGCAATTTTGCCAAATCTTGAGTTTTTAGGGAAATGTCAAAAAACTCTTGTCAGTTCACGAAGTAAGCCCAACATTTCCAAACCAATTTTTGCACAAGAAACTGATCGATTAGTGAATCTTGAGAAAAATTCGGAAAAACGTTTGACAAAATTTATCTTCAATGCCAATTTGCAAAACACTGATACATGTTGATGTCACAAGTTCACTTCTGTTTTGGCGGTTCACACTCGATTGTGACGTGGGGCATTTTTTGAAATACTGCAATAACGCCTTTTAACGTCATGTCGGGCGGCTGCTTTCAGCGAGCGTGACGCAGCATGTTTACTGCAAACCTTAACATAACCTGTCAACGGAAGCAACACTAACAACTTGCAACTTGTCTACCGCAACATGACACTCTTTCTACCACGAAAAAGTCAAATCTTATGTTTTTCGCAGATCTTGGGTTCATGATACCGATTGGTGCTATACTGCTTCTGTGCATCGTGTGCTTATTCGTCATCAGCTGCCAGCTCTTGTTCCCCCGATGCTCGCAGAAGTTTTGCCCCAGGTTTCTTCTCAGCAACAGAGGGCGATTCTCAACTGCAACAGCCAGAACACCAGCGGGCGCTCGAGCACAGGTGGGTGAAATGGATTTTAGTTTTACTTTTGACTCTGGGCTCAAGTGAAACGCATTGTATTTCCAAACGGCCAGTGGCTGTGTACAAGCTAATATGCTACTTTTAGTGAAACGTGTATTGGACAGACTCAGCGAAAACGCATCAGCAGAGGTAACGAACACGAAAAATTCCAAAGAATGAGAGGTATACGGGCACATCAAGCAACGCACTAAACACGCTTTCCGTTCTGATGAACCAAAGACCTTGGGCTAAATTAGCGAAGCAAAAAGACCTAATACTACTCGATTTCTAGTTTATGCGGGAAAACCTCTCAATTTTCAATTATGGCATGAGGTCGACACACACCGTCACTCAATTTTATCTTCAAAATCTGAAAAAGTGGTATTCTACTTATTCATGTCTCGCAATAAGAAACAATTGTTATTTTTACTGGCTTTTATTGCAACTTTGCGCACTGGTTCAGTAACCTGCTGTCCAACGCTTTTGTTCTTCGTTCAACGAACTTTTGCTGTGAACGAAAATCGTTGGTTTCGGAATGTCCGGTGTGGTCCTATTCAAATCACTGGTTTTTGGTTTGCTGCGTTTCATAGCATCATTTCATTGTGTGACAGCGTGATGAGCTGTTCCAGCAAGTTACGCCGCACTTCAGTGAAATCCGAAAACCGTCTGTTCACGCCATGGCTGTGAAACACGTTTTCACTCGTTCCACGTCACTCGTCTGAGAATCATAAAATGAGAGTTGCTAAGTCGGTATTTTAGCCGCCTGAGGTGTTCCTCCCAGTCACTGTCAACACGACCCCGATGCATGTAGACTCGTTTCTAAAACTCCGCTTGTCCTCTCTGCTGCACAACTCCTTTAACCACTTAGTCCTTGAAGCTGCCCTCAAGGTGTTGACACTTTCATCTCAAACAAATAACTGTAGCCAAGCATGTTCTCGCTTTTACTATCGGACCTCCCATAAATATTTTGAAAACATCTTTGCGATAAATGGCATGACATCTTAATCCATAGGTTGTAATAGAGAGACATGAACAAGTGTAGCAACTGTGTCTAATGCTTGACTTCCGTTTTCACCATTTTTGTGTTTGCAAACAAAACGAATGATCAGTTTTATGCAAACAGCACAAGACAGCAAATAGTTTGCCTTATGTGAAATAACCCAAAAATCTGCTGGTTTAGTTAGGCCAGGGCGTCAAGAGTGCTATATTATAGATCAAAGCCAGTTTCGCAGTAAATAGCTGCGGTCATGCCAAGATCAGAGATTTTCTTTTGTTAATAAAAACTATATGTATTCATATCTGTCATAAAAAGCAAATTAATATACCAAATGGATATTTCAAAAAACTGCGTTTTATCGCATAATTTTTGTGCACCAAAATTATTTTGTTCTCTCTTATAATTGAGACATAAACTTGCATTCGACTATAATCCTTAAGATTTTTTAGCTTCTGTACTTTTGTTTGTTCAAGGCTTGCATCATTCCAACTTGTAGTTTCCATAGCTACACATCACCTTGTTTTGTTCTATTTTTGTTCCATTTACTTTTTGAAGACCAACTGAGGTAATACGTTGACATCGGCAACAATAAAAGCAAACATTTGGCTGTAAAAACATCTAAAGAGGCATTAAATCAACCTGCATTCATGTTTGTAAAAACGTGCTTTATATACTTCATATGTTTTCTTTTCAACCTTACATTTATTTGATGTTTTGATCTTCAAAAAGCTTCGACAATTTTTCAAATGTTTTAACAATTCCAGAGTGCACCGCCAAGAACAAGAAGAACCTCAGTTACTTTGGTGAGTGTTGTGTGTGAAAAAGAAAAAATAACCTGTTTGTCGATAAACCACCTGGGCAAGTAGTTTAACGACTGTCCTGATACTTTTACTACGCTAGGAAGAATTTAATGCTCCATGCTACTGTTTGAACTGTTGAAGGTTGTTTTTTGTTGCGAAACAATGTCACGTTATCTTCACTCAGGTACGAACATACAGCGACGTACCACCTCGATACGAAAGTTTGATGGAACTTCCTCCATCCTATGACTCGGTTGTCATCATCGAGGAGGATGCGCCACCTGGTGATAGAAGCAGCAGAGCATCTGGTGTACGAACATATGTTTACGATCCAGCCAGAAGAGTCTCAATTGAGGTTAGTGGATACGCATATCTTTCGAAAGCGCAAGGATCATCTTCATCTGTTTCCCATTGTTGCGTAAACAAATGTGAGGGCTGGTTTAGTAAAGTTCTTCAATGTTGTGCGTAAACGTTTAGATGGCAAGAAACTGGATTCAAGCTGATCAATTTGGTAGGAAAATGAAAAGCTAACTTGATACAAAGCACTGACAAGCTGAAAAATGACTGGAGTTTAACAAAGCCTTCAACCAAAACCCTCTGTGCAAAACATGTTTTATAACAGAACATAAATTGAAAAAAAGTGGAGTACTATTTTCAAACACTTTTTTTTAAATCATCTGCTTGGCGATTGTGAACAAGCAAGTTTGTGATGAAGTAAATAACAGCAAGCTCTATTTGTTAACACAGAGCATCATTGTGATGATTTAGGAATAACGAAAACCACTTTACACTGTTAAGAAATCGTTTTCCTGAGACAGTTAACAAACAAATATTTTGTTGTGATCTAAATGTCCAGCTGATAATATCAGCAAACATAAGTAATTTGTTCTCAAACACTAGGTTGTATTTTGGTTGTGGAATTGCTCTTTCTATAAGTTAAACGTGGAAGAGCGTCCATCGAGTTCGTTATTATCTTTTCAAAGATTCACGATGAAGACACGATCAGAGTGGTGGAAGAGCTTTTATCGAGAAGAAACTCATCACTGCGCCGTTCAACATCCGACCCACCGATGTACAGCCACGTAGTTCAACGTCCCGACAAACGGGCCACGGTGCAAAATTTATGATATTTTCCAAAGAACGCAAAGAAGATTGGAAACTTCCACAGCGGTCGGGTCGATCACTCCGGGACAAGAGTATCGGAACCGAAAAGAGTTTTGCAATGCCGACATTGGAGAGTAAAAGTTCTGGTGTTGCGGAACTGTGTGCACATCGACATGTGGAGAAAACCACAACTGGTTTTCTGCCTAGCACTTTCGAATCCTCCTGAAAAACTGAATGGTTTTCTTGCAGCTACATAAAGAGAAGCCTCATCCAGTTTTGAATGTCATATTTGAATTCTTTGGTTTTCTTTCCTACGTTTCACATGTTTAAGATATAAAAGAAACTTTTTTTTTATTGTTGTCACAGTGGGCGAAACTAGAAAAGTGTCCAACAATAATTTTACTGGCTTGGTCAAAAAATGACATATGCAGTCACAATGAAGTTATATGACAATGCTGACATTACAGTCGTTGTGGTTACCATGTAAAATATTTTTTAACGGGCATAGTAATGTGTAAAATTATACGCACAAGGTTTTTAGGAATGTGTCCCGTCGTAACAACAACTACTACCCATCTTCACCAATGCATTCGGATTGGATGAAAGGTTCTAACAATAAAATATTCAGGTAATTTGCGTCTAAAGCTACTTGAAAAAGTATTAAGATAAAAAGACGTACTGAAGATTGCATTTCAGAATGTCTTCAAAAATCAGATATGCAATCTGCTTTCAACACGCTGTTCGCAATTGTACTTGCTGTTTTCGTAATCTGCAAGACATTCGAGCGCATTTTTCCACTTGTTAAAATTTATCACACGCAAACTCCAATAGTTTGGCGTCCAACACCAGCATCTGCTTTATTTCCGAACAGGGCGCAGTATTTGCAAAACGCCCCACCTTCAACCTTAGAGTAGGCTGACCATTTGAACCGGTCAAGCCAGCGGTACTGAAAAGGTAGCCTTTATCTGCCTGTTACGCCAAATGGAAAATCAAAGGACGAGTTGGGTGTCCAAACATTCTTCAATATTCTAATTTCCTACGCAAAGTGAAATATCATTTGCTGACACTTTTAGCCCAGAGCTAGACAGTGGCTGGTTGGACAACTGAAATTCTTCTGTAATACCGTCTAATAGCTTCTGTTTCTCACTGCTACTACTATACGTACTTTCAGCACTATATCAGAACTAGCTGCCTCCAGGTTAGAACACAAAACGACATTTTCCGAAGAATAATCTCGACATTTCTTACAGGAGTCCAGCAAACTTATAGTTTTTTGTTTTCTCTAGTGAGACGCAATCAAATGCCAAAATGCTTCTGTGTTTTACGGGACAACTGCTGACTTTGAGTTCGCTTAAACCAGTTCCACCATGCTACAGTAATTCGTAATGTAGCCCAGACGGTTGACGCATACGCTTCGTCATCGTTTGAGCGTATTCTTGTAATCCACTGCTATGCTGCACGAGATACCGGGGTAGATGTTGAGAAGCCATTCGATCATCTGGTCATCCAGAACCGTCAGGCTATGCGCTCCATGGGGAGGTCGATGGATTGAACACTGAAGGACAAGTTGGTCAACTGTCTGTTCCTCTGCACCACGCTCACATTCCGCAAAAGGGACCATACCCGTTTTTGTATGCAGGAGAGGAAACGTCCGACACCGGTGCAGAGGCGGTTAAGTCGGACCCACGCTGTGTTGGGTCATTCCAGGAAGGAGGGTGTCAATGTCGGGGATGAAAGCACGGAATCTCGTAATGCTATCCAACCATTCCGCATTCCATCGGTGATCCGCCCAGAGCGCCACACTTCTGTTGTTTTTTCAAATAAACTGTTGAGTTGTTGTGCGGCAGGTACAAATGAGTGTCTCGTTTAGAGATATCGTGGATTCTCACCCAGTGGAGGGGTGAGCGCTGAGTAGAGCAGATGTCCAGGCTTAATGGCACGGCGTGCTGGAGACAGTGTGGCTCCTTTGCGACGAAGCTCAGCAGGTTGAATACCTGCGAGAATAGAAAGGTTGTCCACTGGCAGGACGCAGCCATCCAGTCACAATTAACAAGGCATCGTTGATGGCAAGGCCACTGAGGAAGGTGTGAGCACTGCGGCAGCAGGCAGGAGCGCAGCACNCTGTTGTTGAATGTACCTGGGCTAAGGTGGCTGTTCGCAACGTTGTTGCTCCAGCACCCCAGCNNGAGCCAGCAAGCTGCTTCAAGAGCGAGACATGNGATGTCAACTGTTTGCGAAGTGACTCAAGGTGTCGACGATAGGTGAGCGTCCTGTCCAGCGTTGTTCCAAGGTATTTGGGATCGGAGCAAAATGGCAGGGTTTCATTGTTGCGGTTGAACTTCAGCTCACGTTTAGCTTCCTTGCTTTTGAGGTGGAAGACTGCCGACAATGTTCTGTACTGCTGAGCTTTAGCTTCCAGGTTTGGAGGCATATACCTATAGTCGTCATGTCCTTGCTGAGTACTCCTTCCACTGCTTGGCAATCTTCATCAACGTGCATGATTGCTAGATCGTCAGCATATCTATAATTTCTGGACATGGTGGTTGGCAGGTCAGAGGTGTAGATGTTGAAAAGGAGTGCCACGACGGTTCCCTATGGGACGCCATTTCTTGAGGTGTCGTAACCTGCACAGGTGGTAAGGTTAAAAGTGCGATTACAAACCAGCTCCATGATCATGCGCACCATGTGTCTGTCAGGTAGCAATCGGACTAGTTTGCATGTGGGGTAGCGATGCCACACAATGTCGAAGGCTGCTGTGAGATCGACAAACACAGCTCCGGCCTTCGTTTCTGTCAAAACGCTATCCTCGATGTATTGCGTCAGCACGCTGACCTGATCCACGGTCGACGTCCTGTCTGAAAGCCGCCCGTTCCTGCGGGTGTAATGGGTCAAGTTCGACAAGAGCGTAGATACGTCACTCAAGGACCTGGAAGAGGCACACAGTAGAGATATATAAGGCGATAGCTTTTTCGGACCACAACGGCTTTCCCGGCTTACAGATCGAAACTACAAATGCTCTTCTCCAGATCCTGGTACGTTTGAGTTGGCACATGTAAGACGTGAAGAAACTGCAAAACCAGGATTGGAGAGCTGATCCGGCGTGGAGTATGAATATCGGTAAAATATAATATAGTTCCGGCTTTTTTCCTGGTTGTAGTTGGTTGAGAGGGTTAGCAAGCTCCTCTTTGGTTAAGGGATCAGAGATACTATCTCCCTCAGGTGTTGGGACCTTCTATAGGTCGGAAACCTGTTGGTGAGCCTTGTGGACTCGCGGTCCCTCGTCCCTTGTGTCCCGTTCTTCACCAGTTGTGAAGTGATGGAGTTTTCTGAGACGGGCACAGACGGGAGGAGTGCCCCTAACTGACAGTAGGTTTGTTGATGGTGCTCCACCCCTTGCGGCTGTAGTGCAAAAGTTGATAGCATTGACAGCTTCTTGCCATCGCTCTTGCCTCTTTTTCCCGAGACGCGAAAGCAGGNACGAGGCGGCTCTCTCAGAGTGAGTCCCCAATGGGGTCGAAGGAATAAATTGTCCTTCGCTCTTTGTCCCAACATGGCACATAATTCTTGCGACGGCCACGTGGGTATATTGTTTAGGCGCAAGTGACAGGTGAGTTCCTTGCGTGTCTTCTCGATGTTTTCTTTATCCGGAATTAACGACCTCTCAATAGATTCATCTGTAAGAAGGCAAACGCGACTCCAATCAGCCTTGCGAAAGTTCTAACGCTTCGCCTGATTGCAATAAACAGGAACTTTGAGTCTCGGTGGCGTTTTGAGAAAGGGCCGAGGTTGTGACAGCGGGAACTTTCCTAGAACACGTCTGTCAGGCAGTCGGTTGCCATGGCCGACACTCGCGAAGGCCAAGTCCCGGTTAGTGTCGACGTTCCGTTTCACCGCTGATTGAAAAAGTTGGCTACTCCCTTTGGGTGGTGCAGCGGTTCGGAGGATGCGAATTCACACCCCGCCAACAAGAATTATGGTAGTCCTGAAAATTTTAAGTTTGATGCAGCGAAGGTAATAGCGCCGGCGTTGTCGACGAAGGGGCGGAAATTGTCAACATCTCTCCCGTTCCATTCATCACAAATGTAACGGAGGCGTGTCGAGACTTCAAATGATTGACTGTGTTGGGGCCAGATGTTTGTCTCGGAACATGCTTCTGCCATGGCTGCAGGAAAATACCTACAATGTTGGTGCAAAAACGCTTACTTAACTTATTGCAGATTTCACGAAATATTGTGTTGGTACATGCAACAATAAATTCCTCAGGTAAGCATAATTGCAGTTGGATTACCAGTATCCAAAACATTTGTGCAAAGTTTCAGTTTTGCAAAATGAAGATAAGATTTTCTTGATTCTCCTGCTGTTCCAAATATTCAATCCAAAATCGTATACATCAGCGCAAAAATTAACTTTTCTACTTTACGTAAAGTACGCCATTTTTCGGGTGTGTTGGTAATCTACCACCAGGGCCGGATTAAGGGGGTGGCAACGGGGGCAATTGGCCCGGGCCCCCCGCTTTAAGGGGGCCCCCCGTGATGAAATTTATTTATTTCAAATAAAATACTCGTTTGAAAAATTTTCGTGATTCAGAAGCGATAC
>JGI24158J21664_10001801_pt1 | contig 24902 bp, 14 predicted proteins | sample Ectturendosymbi3_FD_21664 | JGI IMG/M metagenome (IMG submission 21664) | reverse complement strand
CTTGTCCTTGTACTTAAAATGATCTCCAATCGTATGTGTTTTATGAATGAGAGACAGATGAGCAAGTTCTTTCAGATATTTTCTAAAAAAGTTCCGCAATTATTTTTCTAGTTGTAGAGATGTTTCGCCAAGGTAGGGCAGGTAAAGAAGAATTCTTCGAATGTCAGTCGTCTTTTCTTGCTTGTTTTTAAGAGTGTTTTTATAACATTTGTTGAGAAATATTTTGATTTGTTTGTCTATATACCAGTCCGGGTATCCATTGCTAAGGAAACAGGATTTAATATTTTGGAATTCTTTGTGAATTAATTGGTAAGAATTGCAAATTTCATAGGAATGATGTAATAAACTTTGAATTATACTCTTTTTGTATTGTAATGGCGACAAGCTTTCCCATTTTTTATTTTTTGACTGAAGATGGATTAAGAATAATCCTAAACGTCTCAAAATAAAAATGTATAGTTATTTGAAGGCTTTTTTAGTGTTGATGAAACTGTTAAGTCTATCCCAATGTTATGCTCCAAAAAGTTTATGTTAACAGTTTTCTCCAAGTTAGTTGTACTTTGAACGAAAGTATCGTTCAACAAGAGCGAAGTAATTGCATTGTAAGTTTAATTCGCTTGTCAGTTCGGTTTGACTGACGTAACTTTGCACTTGTTCTCGCCGCTCCATTGCAGAGTTTCCGTAAGAACTTTCAGCTTGATTACGATTGGTAGCGGTGCACTGTCCAATAATTTGCTTTTTTGGTATTCATATAGTTATTTTGCAAAAATATCTTTATCGAACTGGTTATAGCACGGTTGACTGAGCATCACGACGTAATAAAACACTGGTCAGAGGGGCCCCGCGCCTGCTAGGGCCGGCCCTGGACTTCCAAGTACATCGATTTTTAAAAAAGCTTGAGAGAATGGGAGGCTGCGAAGAACCAGGGGTCATTTAGGCTGCAGACCTCCCAAGGACGAAGCTACTTTAGTGTAAATGGAACAGTGCAGTACGTAAAAGTCTTTTTCTCCGGGTATAACATTTAATATGTACAATGCGGTTATATGTTTTATTGAAGGAAAATGCGTTGTAGGCAAAGGTCAAGCCACCAGAAGAAAATGGTTCAAAGTTGTCAGATTAAATATTTACTGTTTTCACAGATTAAGAAATATTCGTGAATGCTAAAGAGGAATTGGGTCAAAGTTATAAACTGGCACAGCACTGTAATGGGGTCACGAGTTTGAAATAGGTTGAGAACTAGGCGTCCAATTTTGCACTGTGGAAAAGAAATCGCTGTCAATGCATGCGTGAGAACGGGAATTCGTTTGAAGTTCAGTAGTCATACGAGTTTGTTTTTGCTTTGCACCTGTACACTAGAGGCATCCCGACTAATTTTGGTGAACGCAACGAAAACCAAACGATATAAAATATAACGGAGATACTTCATGATTTGACAGTTTTCACTGCAACAGGGATAAAATAATTAAATCAATGGACCTGGTTCACGTGCACCAATAAGAACACAAAGTACGTTTCTGGTAACCGAGTAACACATATTTCTTATAATTTGCCGCAAAAAGTGCCAAACAGGTTATACTTTTAATTTCTGAAGGAATTTTTGACAAGATTTCTGTTGCACTGAATTTTATCATTTTAGCACCCGAGTTTGAACGTGCTTTTGGCAAAGCAAATTGTCGAGTTTTGATTTGTCTTGTATTATACGGATAAATGATTATCCTGCCTGGATATTCAGTTACATTAACATGTTTCACAAATTTCATCAGTTCTTTATGTACAGAAATGTCGCGATCGAAATGTCCCACGACCGAAACGGCCAGATCGAAGTGGCTCAAAACGAAATGGCTCAGACCGAAACGGTTCAGACCGTATCGACCAGACCAAAAAGTCGTGTACCCACTTTTACATAACAAGCCATGCAGTAAGTAAAAAGATGTGTTCCAACTAAGCCAGTGTGTTCCAACTACAGGCGCACTGCATGTGGCCCAACACATCGTTTTCAGTTGCCCGCGGAACCATTCAGAAAAAATCCTCGAATTTGAAATTTGTTATAAAACGTATGAGGTTACATTTGTTTCATTTAATTGCTTGCGCTGGATAAAGTGTATTTGCACAAGAACGATGAATAATACCTTTTCTGCGTACCATTATTGTTTTTGCTTTATCTTTTTTAAGATTAAATTAGAAGGTACGGTTCTCTCCTAACCCTCCGCTGGGGCACCTGACTACAACCTCACGTGTTTTTACGGTGCCCCGACGTTCGTTGTCTTGGAGAGTACATCTGGCGCAATAAACTCAACAACGCCAAATAAATCTGTCTATCTATCAGCTAAACGTGACCTTCTCAGAGTGGCCCTTGAGCCAAATTAATTGTCCATCTCTGCAATAGGTAATTGTAACTACTGTAGAACAAGCATAACACCTTTTAATAAAAATGTGGGCTACAACAGCAACGGTATTGGAGACGGTAAAGAGCTTCTGGAAATTAGTCAGCAAAAATATTTTTCCCAAATTGAAAGATTTTACACTAAATATGCGCTGGACGTTTGGAGACACATACAGTACATTTACATTTTCTACGTTGAAGCAAGTTAAATCTACAGTAGAAACAGAAATTGAATGTAGGTCCGTAACTTGGGGGCGAAGAAGCGGGCTAAGACCCCATGGAAAATTTTTCGCCTCCCCCTGAAAAATGTGTTGGATATAGTTTAAAACTATAGGACATGGTTTAAAAATTTTGAAAAATCTTTGCCCTCCTGGTGTCCCAGGCTGGTTACGCGCCTGCTTTAATGGCAAGCGAAACACTGGACTATAGTCTTTGACTTGCTGCCACTAAACTGGTATTGCTGAAGGAATGATAGCGTCAAAGAAGCCTCGCATTCAGGCATCCCACTGATAGAGATTTGTAATAAATTTCTATCTGCTATTGTGTAATAATTTCAATGATTAGTCACGTATCTTTCCCTCTCTTGAAAACAAACTGTCATTGCAAGAATAAAATTAATTAATCAAAATTGAGCTGCTGACTTCAGGTTTTCTAGAAAATTTTGGTTATTAGGCCCAATTTCCAGGGGGGGCCAAGTGCCCGTTCTCCCCTCCTGTGGAAGCCCATGTGCGCGTTGGCATAGGTATGAATGTAAGATTTTGCATGTTAAATTAGTAGTCAAATATTGCAATGATTAGGGTAAAAAACTGTAAGACCTTGAATGCATCATGTACATGTTTCAAGTTTTAAGTGAAAGGAAAAGAAAACATTAAACGTTTCTCAAAATAGATCTAAGTGTCTTTTATGTTACTGCATGCACTTGATTTGCCACTAGCCCGCGTGCAAATTGTCAGTATGTTCAAAATAGGCTTGAACTTGTTGAAAACTTGATGCAAATAATGCATAATACCTTACTTTTTTATGTGCAAGTACCGGTAGCGTATATTTCAAGTTTATTTTTGACTTTTTTCAAACATTTCGTATGTCTGTTTTTTTAATCATTTTCTTTTTTTTTCAAGGTAAATTCTTTGGTTTTCTTCATAACAGAGTGGCAACACTGGTCAAAATCGGCAAGCAGAAGTTCAGCTCGGAGTCAGATTTTTTAAAAGATATTTTACCGACTCCGGCTACTCAAGACCAAACTCCTTCCGACTTCGACTACGCAGGCCTGGTAGTGGTAGCAGTGATTAAGATTAGTTCAAAATATGTTGGAACAACACACTCATTTGCTACAAGAAGGACATTAGGAATACCGAAATTGTTGAAGTGTATTAAGACAGCCGGAGCCATGTTATACAGTACAAAAACACAGCTGCCGAGCCGGAGCCATGCTTACGAAAACAGAGAGCTCCGGAGCCGGAGCCACTTCATTTTTACAAGAGCTCCGCAGCCCTGGTCCTGCCTCCATATAAGGTGAATGTTGCCAACAGATCGACCGTTAACAAGACCGCCACGTCAAACGAACATGTTGGTTGAGGTTGTCAGTGACACAGGTGGCTACGACCAACACTAGTGGTTAAAAAATTTAGGGACTAGGCTTTGTTAAAAAATATCACCCAACTTGTGATGGGTCAAGGGCATTGCTACAGTGTCCTATTAGCTCTCCAGCGCTACCGGTTGGTGAGTTATGATCAGGTTAACTAGGGCGGGAAAGGGTGAGAACGGTGTTCCCATGCTTTTTCATAGTAACCTGACTTGAAAATATGTTTTTTTTCAGATTTCCTGTGTACATCTCCAGACGTCGAATAAACGAACAAATGGCAAGTTTTTTGGCGCGTTCCCATGCTTTTTTAGCAGTACAACCCTGGTTATGACTAAAAACATCCGAGTCAATAAAGCGGCTCGCGCGGGCGTTGAATGGTTTCAAACCACTTGCCTAAAAGCATCAAGCAAAATGTTTTCAGTAAATGATCGCCTTTGATTTAACATGCAATGAACAACGCCAAGAAACTTTTTACTTCCCCTCAAACGCTATTGCATGCTTGACGTTTAACATAACTCTGTTTTAAGTTTGAACGTATAAAAGCAGAAAGTTCTCAAACGGCTCGGTCCAAGTGTTATTGTTAAATTCAGTCCAAATTTTGCAACGGATTTTTAGACGGTTTCATCAAAACACTTTTTAGATGTTGAATTGTGCTTGATGCACGCATTAGCATAGGAACACATGTAGAACCATTCATCAGCAAGCAATTGCTAATCCTCAATCATGATGGGTTGTCATAATGTTCTTGGAATGAGAAACAGGACAGAAAAATAATTTCTGGCGTCAAACAAGGTGAACCAAATTAATTGGAATTTGCCTCTTATAATCTTCAAAAGATGCATTGTATTCTGCCGTATGTCATTATCATGTTTGTTCTTTTTACTATTTGATATGCTTCGAGTGACTTATATCCAACTTGGCATCATCGATTTACAGAAACGTGGAGCTAGGCACAGAACATCAAACAATATTAACGAAAATCTAAACCAGCACTACGTGTCATTGGGTATAATCGTGAACTCCATTGCATTAGAAAAGTGGGAACAAAGAAGTACGAAGACTATCAAAACAGTTTTTTCCTCTTCTGAGTTTTAATTCAGCACGTTAATGAGCAACTGTTGGATTTAGAGACGTTGCATAAAAACTGCAAACAACAAGTGCCTTTTTAACAACTACTGTGTTAGTTCATGAGCATCTTGGACAAAATTATTTGTGAGAAACATGCTTTCACTAGTGAACCCAGCATTCTCAACTTTTTTGTCGGCTTATTTGTTTACGGTTTGTCTCTATTTCATCTACTTTTCAGAATTTTGTCCGGTCAATAAACCCTAACAAGAAAAATTGGATATTGCAAACTTTTGTTGAATGGTTGAAAAGATGTGCATGGTCGAAGGCAGTAGTGTTAAATTTTAATGAAATTCATCTGATAACAGTACAGTGTACGAAAAGTAAAAATTGGTATTTAGGTACAGCAGAAAATTAAGAAGATGTGTTTTGCGCCTCGTGTCCCATCTGCTATTTTTGTATCACCGCTACAGATGTTCCTAAAAAATTCGCCTGGTATGCAATCTTAGCAACATTCACAATTGCTGCCGATGTTGAAAAGTCCAAACAGAGTTTATCGAGGTCATGCGGTTACCCACATTAAGAAAATAATCTATCAAGTCAATGTTTAAACAATTTTTAATCGAACAATTTTTAACAATTTTTCTTCATCAAAACAGGTGAGATATTCATGTAAAGGTGCTTTGTGTTTTTAAACTAAACATTTCTAAACACCGCAAAAAACTATGTTCATATCTCGTGTTGCACTAAAGTCTGGCGCCATAAAACGCAAAATGATCCTGCTGCAAAACATATTCAGAAACCCAAACTGTTTTTCTAAACGACTGAACTAGTATGTATCTCTATATACCTAAGTCAGTGCACGCTGCAAGTAAGCGGCAATGCTCTGGAGCAGGTCGAGAAGTTCAAGTTACTTGGGGGTGGTATTCGTCATTGTCGGAAGACGGAACAAGGAGACTGATACAAGGATTTGGTAAAGGAAACGCAGTGCTGCGTGAGTTTTATCGCTCTTTAGTCACAAAAAGGGGACTTACAAGCGTCGAAATGCTGTCAGTTTTTAAATTTTGCGATGAGTTCACGGCGTGACACTTGGTGACAAAATGTGCGGCTGTGAAATTCGTAAAGTCTTGAATGTGGCGCCACTTCTAGTCCGAATCGATCACACGATCGTTCACAGCTACGATGGTTCCGCAATGTGACCAGAATGACGCAGAAAGGATTGTCGAGGCAAGTCCTACTGGCTACACCCTGGGAAAAGCTGCCCAGAGATCGACTAATGACCAGATGGCGTTGTTGTATCTCCGACCTTGTTTGACGCCGTCTTGGTATGGATCCAGCAGTATTATCTGATATTTCTGCAGACCGTGAGGTAATTCGAGTCTTCCTGAGGCTACTTCCACTACGACCTTCCACAGAGAAAAATCGTGTATGAAAATTGATGAATGAATGAATGAAATCCTGGGTTACGATCAAAAAAATTTTTAGTAATTTGCTGCGCATATGCATTGTCGCGTTGTCCCTTTAAATGTGTGTCCTTAACCAGTCTTTCCATACAACTGAATCTTAATCTCATTTTCACAAAGTTAGGTTTAAGTAAAAAAATTTGCTTGGAGGGAAAATCAACGTTGTCTTTTTGACAGGCAGGTGCAATGGAGCGTTGCAAGCAAAATGGTATTTTACTGTAAATCCGAAAATTTATATTTTTGAAGTGAGTGTTCTTTTCAGTCTTGAAGAAACGTACCTGGAAAAGCGAAACTGACATTTCAGAGAAGAAGCAAACATATTAAGTTGAATATTTTTGTGTATTTCCAAATTACGTTAGCAGCAGAAACATTCGTACCAGCCAAAACGTTATGATGAAAGCTTTAAACTTTATTTTGCATTTACCATATGCGAGAAACAAGGCCCTTCGTGGATACTGCGTTAGTCGCAACTTATAAAAACTTTTTGGATAAAAACGCTGGACAAAATCTTCCGATGTTTCTTTCTTCTTGATATGAGTGGGCCGTGTTTTTGTATTTATATGGGTCTGCCTGCCATTGAAAAACTGCAAAACTGCAGAAAATATATTTCAATTTTTTTGGAAATATTCCTAGCAATCGTGAAATCTGTAGATGCTTCTGCGAATACCTGCAGCTTTAGAAACAAACAAAGGATACAGTTATTAATGCCACAATCAGAGCAGTTTCGTGTCATTGGTAAACTACTGTTAAACCACAAAATGTTTCAATAAATTAAGATTACGCTTTTTCACCAACCAAGCTGATTTGCATCATCGCTTGCCTTGTTTATCAATTTAAGAGCTTGAACTTTTTATGCAGTGGTGTCATCTTTGTCCTAAAAGACCTACTGAGTACAGTATATGCCATTGCAATGATTATTTTGTTATTCAATACATTTATTTAATTGGTTATTATGCCAACACCAACCCAAGCACCAATAGCAAGTTACATATGACGATAAAAAAGTGAATTAATGTGATCTTAATGCACTATCACATAGACACTGATGTATTCTATAAAAAATCCCAACACTACGAGAAATGTTTTTTCAAGGTAAGCCAGAGGTTCTGAACTTCGTTGGCTCATGGACCATCTTTTTGAAAACAATATCCGAAGGACCACTTTGCTACGCTGTCACCTCATGAACAACTAGCCAAAACTGTTTTGCACATAAGCAGTCTCACATAATTTTGTTGAACAGTGAAGGTTACAATTTTCAGGAACGTTTTATCAACGATTTATGGAAGTCTCTGAGGACCACTAACAAATTCCAGATGGACACCATCGGTGTCCACCTGGACCACACTGAGAATCACTGAGGTAGGCTATATGATTATAACATTAAATCATCAATGAGAATCCGAGATACTTGACGCAAGTGGTTCGGATAATGGTTTTGTCATTGATTTTTGCATTAAAATGAATCACTTGTTTGCTTTTATGATTTATACAGTAATTATGTACGACGTCTTGAATAATAGTTCAAAGGCAACTTGTAAAGCGCAGCCATTCATCAAGTTTACCTATAGCTCCATAGTTTAACTACAGTAAACCTTGGTTAATCTGAATTCGATTTGACCGACCATTTTATCCGGCTTAGGCGAATATCCGGATTAACCGAAGATGGTTGTTTCTGTCTTGATGTCATCTAAGTACTGAGATATCGGTGAAAATTATTTAACTTGAATGCATGTACGACCCAACAGCAGATTTTCGCAGAAACAAAACCAATTTAGTGATGTATTTACAATGGTACAGAAGACTAGTAACCGCCGTATCCAAGCAGTTAAGAACAATCTCAAGTGAATGATTTTAGGTTACTTGACTGTGAAAAATCTGGGATTTTGGACTAACACAGAGATTTCCTTGACTGTTCCAAAAGCAGTCACTAAGACATGTTAACAAGTACGACACACTCAGAGATAATACTCTACATGCGTACATTCAACACTGATCAATGGACTGAAATCGTGGTGCGGCGTGCCTTGAGCTTTATGTTCAACGCGATATGCAATACCCTTGTGTGACGTGAGAATCGTTCCTATACAATCGAATGTTGCGCACCGTTGCGGCCGATGTTATGATAATTCTTAACGTTCGTTGGTGATCGTGACACCAGTGTTCAGGGCCGGCCCTAGCAGATGCGGGACCCAATGTAAGACCTAGGCGCGGGGCCCCACTGAGCAGTGATTTTATGACGTCGTCGTGTTCAGTCAACGGTGTTACGATCGTGGTAGAGCGCAGATATACAGTACACAGTACTAACGCGAGAATTGAGCACGTTTGCTAACGTTCGAGCAGAAATTCTGCTAATTTCCAGTAAATACGTATCTTTTTATTGTATATTTTATACTTCGCACGGGCTTTTTGTCTACTAAAGCCAGAGTGAACCAAAACTCTGTAGAGCCCATTTTTTGTTTTAATTGATCTGAAAAGATCTGGAGTTATCCATGGTTTGTGGGACAATGTCTCTCTGACCTTGGACAGCTTTTTGTTTTTTTTGTAGGAGCCTGCTCATTACGACATGGTTCGAGCAGCAAAATGCCTGAGCATAAAGCTTCATTGCTTGGTTGATTAGGAGGTCGTGAATTTTCTGGACTAAAATTGGAGTAATCATGCCTGTTGCAGCTTTTTCGATTGCGGTTTTGGGGAATTTTTGACTGGATTAAAACAAAAACAAGCAAGTGATCAGATGGACCATTCATAAGAATTCCCGTTGTTAACTACCCATGGCTGACAAATTGGTGTGGTCCATCAGCGCTATCAGCGCACTGTTGTACTGGTAGGTGTTATTCTAGTTGGCTTAGCATTTAGTTCTCAAGCAGTCATATGTGTTGATGGTTTGTCAATTTTGCGTTGTGCTGAGTCCCATCAGAATTTTCGGTTGTACGTGCTGTAGCGATGATTGCTACATATAAAAAAAATGCACATTAAGGCTCACAATAGCCTTCTGCAAGAATCAGGCCACAGTTTATTGAAATCAGAATATCAATTTTGCTCAAAGGAGCATCATCAGTTCCACAAAGTAAAAACGTAAAATCTGCATGGCAATGAACAATACTGTTAAGTCACTAAATACTACGGGTCGGCAAGCTATCACGCATAGCGCTCTGATCGTAGATCTTATTACACACTGCATAGCGCCGAACTTTGACCAGAGATGAAGTGCAGCACGGTATCAGCGGCAGAAATCGAAGAACAAGTTGCACCAAATAGATAAGAAAATGCCAGTCAAGCCGTGGAGTGGGAAGTCACGTTCCAAAAAGAATGGAAATGGATGAAACACAACTACTTGATAAGGGGCTAATAACTTTTTAGTGTTAATTTTCGCGCTGACATCATAAACCATTCATCTTCACACTCATTTGGGTTGTTCTGCAAACGTAATATTAAAACATTGCGAAATAGGTGGTTTTCCGTAAAATCATGGTACTTAAAAGTCATATACCTTGACATAATTCCTTACAAGGGAACTGTATCTCGCTGCAGTAAGTTAATACTTATTTCACCACAAATCAGTAATGAAAATTTTTAGTTGCTCAAATAATGCCAATTTTCAGTTGCGTATGTACTGCCATAAGAACAACAAATAGTGGTTAAATGGTATAGTTGCTTGGACGCCGCCACCAAAGCTGGTACGCTGGATTCGATTGCCAGTCGGACCATACTGAAGATTTGAAAAACAACCCCGCAGACTGTACAGTTTCGTGCATGACGTTGGTGGGTGGGTACAGGCAAACAGTTCAGCAGCGGAGCTGGCATTGGCGTGTCACCAATGCAGTATTGACTGCGAAAGCAGCCGCGTGGCCCACGGCCCAAGCAAGCCGAGATGGCCATCGCAAACCACTAATGATACTCCGAAAAGAGTGCAGGAGCGAGTATAACGCAATTGAAAACCTCAACATGGTTGGTTTCATTTTCTGCTTACCCGTTTGCCAGTCTTGGATTCGTCTCTTGTTTGCTGCGGTCTGCATGTACAAAAATCGATCAAGCAACAAAAAACCGTTCTAAAACATTCCGCAAAGTATGATGAACCTTGCAGCAATCATACTGACAACTGTATAATGAAAAAAACAACAAATTTTTAACCTGCGTTGAAATAACTTACTTAAAAGAAAAAGCAGTAATGAACACTTTTGCAACAGTTTTTGTTTCAAGAAACATTTATCAGATGATGTTTGAATTGTGATGTTTACGCTACCTTCAAACTCAATCATCTAAAATCTCTTGCTAAAACAAAACTAAGGATGTCTCGAAAAGACGCGATCGGGTGGAGATTATATGCTTTAAGCGCAACTTTTGCATTGAGGTGAAAGTACTAACAAGAAAAGTTTCACATTTTCCAGTCTCTTCACCAGACTGGTTTTAATACAATGCAATCGTATTTTTCCAACATGAAATAACATACACCTTAGACTAATCAAAGCTGCCTTGCGAGATAATTCTCCAATTAAAACATTCCGTATTGTTGCTGCTGCAAGAGGCTAATAGATTACAGTAGTCCTTTATTTTTGCTGAAAGTTGTCAAATGAAGAATGTTTTTTCGTGGTCCTTATTGCCTAGTTTTTGGTGAAAATGCGAGAGCGAAAAAACGCGAAATGTTTAAACGTAAATAACTTGCAGGACATTTCTCTTTTTTTGCAGAAAAACTGGGTAGCGGTTTGCATAGCAAAGAGCAGTGTGAATAACGGATCGAAATGAAGAGAAATTCGAAACTTGGTAGGAACTACATTCGTCCCATCGCTTAACGGCACTGTTGCACAATCGGTTCTGAACGGACGTTTCGGAGCACAACCAGTCTCCGTGCACAGTTTGTGTGAACCCAAAATTATGCAAGCCTTTTTCTTTGTCGTTTGAGCGAGATGTTACATTCCAGTCCTTGGCCGCACTTGATCTCGGGTAGATGCCGTGCAGTCCAGTGGCGAGGTCGATGGATTGCACATTGGAGGACAACATGGTTGACGGTTTGTTTTTCTGCGCCACACGCACGGGCCTGAAGCCTGAAACGTAAGGAAAAGTAAAAGAAATCTCATAAAAACTAATTTTTCAAATGTTTATTAGATTACTTGGAAATTTGGAGTATTTAATGGTCATCATGCTCAATTAACAACGATAATTTTTGTCAGAGTCGTGAAGTTCAAAGAGTAAGGGACTGTCTGTGCAAAAAAATTAATCTGAAGATCTAAGGGACACTTATTCTAGTCCGAGGGCGGCTGCTAGGACAGAAAAGAAATGAACATCAATGCTGTGCACATGACTCATTAGGACGGGGCACACAGAAATCCCCTTCGACGACGCAGCCAAGAGCTGGGAATCTCTCAAGGGTATTTAAGGCCTGTTTTACTGGGGGAGCGACTGAGGGAGCGACTCCACATTGGAAGAGTAACGTTGCGTGGGCACCGCACTCACCGGGATTGCACCATCCAGATTTTATTTGTGGGGCCTATCAAGCACAATGCATATCACAACAACCATCATACGATTGGTGAAGTGAAAGCAGTAGTCACAGCAAGAATCAGAGAAATCCCCAACATGGAATGCGTTCGAATGAATTAACTATTTTGCGCTACGTATGCAAGTTTGTCTCCAACGCAGCAGAGCTCATTTGTAGCATATTTTCGAAAGAATACAGCTTGTACGCAAATCGACCAAGATAATAGAACCTTTGGGGGATGATCGTGCACAAAACCAAGGTCAAATTGTACGTCTTGAAATTTTCTGGACCTTTTAATAAAAGCTTATGGGCTCTGCTTTTTTGGGTCACCCATTCTTTGGAAAATCTGTAGGTACCTCTTACTCTCAATTTCTTGGAATACATCTGTTTAACCCAGTTCCCAATTTTTTCACAAAGGCGTAAAAATAAACTCTTTATTTTTGGAAGCTGGCGACACAATTATGAAATATTTCTATTAAAAGAATAACTGATATGTAGCTGGAAGCAGGTCTTGGTCAGTTCTGTTCGGTTAAAGAAGCAATTAAACATGTCTCAAACCTGTGTGCCACTGTTGTTCTCGAATTCTGTTAATGTCATTGTTGTTGATGGCAGCCGAAGCAAACTTAAAATCAACAAGCAAACAAAACTGCCCCGGTAGCTTAGCAGAGTATCTGTTACCACAACTTGCGCAGAATTAACACAAAGCAAGCAATAACACAGCGAGACGTGAAGCTACAGTGTTCAGACATTATTTGCAAAAACTGTTGATTTTGATTGAATTAAGAATTCCTTGCACAATTTTAAGGAAAGACTTATAACAAGACAAAGAGCAAGACATAAATTGCAAGCTGACTGAAAAAAAAAACAATTGCGGCATTGTTCCTAAACTGGAAAAGCCATTCCCACGGGTTCCCACCCCACTACACACTTGGGGTCACCCCTTTATTAGAAAATTTGCAGCTATTGGTAAAAGACTTACAGTAACGGCCTCAGTGTGAGATAAATATATTCAAAACGTCCACTGGAAATAACCTTAAAAAACAAAATGACTGGTATTTGCATTCGACTATTTGATAATGTAACTTGCTGCGTACCATCAAGAGGGTTTTCATTCACGATGGGCATAAAACCACTTTACTACATTTCAATTCTAAACCAATGAGAGAGCATAATTAGGTAGCCCAAGGCATGAACTGATGGCAATGTCGTAATCCGGTTTGTGGACAAAACGTGGTCAACCGCGAACGTCAAGTTAAACAAAAACGCCCTTCCTTTTAGCAGGTATATGATGCCGTTTGCAACTTTCTTTCGACAGCTTCGGCGTAGTTGCAACGATTCGTATTTCTTGCTCTGGGAGCCCAACTTTCTTTTATTAACGTTCTATTATTCATTCTTTTGCGTCTTTATTTATTAATAAAGCATCTTTTGCATCTTTACTTATTATCATTTTCTCATAATATATCGCACTGCTACTAGTATGGGCAGATTGCATTCCAGGACCTGGCCTGTCGTCGTTTGCCCTAATATAAAATAAAATAAATAAAATAAGAATATCTCTATGAGGGTCAGTGACATGTTCACCAACGCCACAATTCTCTATGCGTATCCTATTTCCTGACAGAAGAGATTAATCACGAGGCTAGACTGTTAAGTGATGAGAGGAAGACTAATCAAGTCAATATTAATCCAGCATTTACGTCAAAGCCACATAGTTGAAGCATTCTTTTCATGCCAAAAAGTACAGGCTCATTTTAGCACGTTCGTTTTGGTACCTCGTTCCACTTGGTGTCAAGAACTATGAAGACGTGAGTTTTCGAAGAACTGCGAAGGCGTGCTTTTATTTTCTGCTAAGGAAAGGAAGGCATGCAGACAAAATTTCTCAACAAGGCTTGGAGTTTCACGTTCCCCCGGATACTTCGTCAAAAGTGAAAGAAAACGGAGTTTACTCTTCATCATGCTAGGCAAGCCCAAAAACAAGTATTTAACTTCTTGCTTTTTGTTGTAAAACCATTGCGTCATTTCCATTCCCATCTTCAAAAATTGTGCATTGATAATAATCAGATCTAGACATTTATCAAAATGTGCCGGTCTGGCTAATACATTTTCTACGTGACATTGCCATGGCAATAGATGGCTTGAACAGTGCTTTTTCGGTGTTGATGAAATCACTTCAGAATTTGGAAACATGCTGTAAAAATCGTTTTAAGAAAATATTGGATTTTTGAGTTATAACATCGTTCCGAGAAAAATATTGAATTGTTAAATTTACCGATGAAACTGTATGCTAACTTTTTTATAAACTATACTACATAAACTATTTTTGCAGCGCTTGTGCAGCAAATGCGTGTTTTCACTTTGTTCATTTATCATTGCCTGAATCTTAGCCAGACAAACCTCCAGCAGAGAAGAGCTAGATATTTACATAGCAATTCATGTTGTAGGTTTTTGGTGGAAGGATATGCTTGCTTATGGTGATGGTGAAGCTCAACTATACCTGTGACTTCTAGTTGTGTTACGCGTTTGGATCCACATTTCTTCCTAGAATGAGATGATTCGCATCCTGTCACATATTTTACAAAGTTTTGAAAGCCAACAATTCATTGACACGAAAGCGATTTATTGGTTTTTGCTGAGACGCGATAATTGTAATTGGTTCTTTACTTGTCAAGTGATGACAACGATAAAAGATCCTAAGATTAGACGTGCTTCAGCAAAACGTTTTTTAGTTTCCAGACTCCGTCAACGCAAACTTTCTCTTGCGTCTGTTATCTTATCTGAAAAAAAATTTATGAGCTGCCTTGTAAAGCATTCTATATTTTTCTCCTTTTTCTTTCAAAATCGAAAAACTACAACAACAAATGACGTAAGGGTCAATACCTTCTCACGAAAGACTTTTAAAGACGTCTGTGGGACGATATGAATCGAAGCTTTCACTGAAATAGCGGAGTTAAAAAAATAAACTTTGCATTTAAAGCTGCATTGAACTAGCATGAAGGGCGATTTAAAAATTGCGAAAACGTTGCTTTTATTCAAATAACAGGGTTCACGTAAACTCTTGCGAGTCTTTATGCAAGGTTTTATCGAATACGTACAGAGTTTATCGTATTGCTTTTTTCACGTAAATTTTCTGCCTGTCCAGAATGAAAACTGCGGCGAAGCTAAAAAGTCAAAATTTCCATTGACGTCGAAGTAAACATATTGCGGACAGTTAGGGCTGTGAAACAGGAAGTCCCATTTCAATTAATTGAAAATAGTGTCGGAGAATTGAAATCTGAACCACCTCTATGCAATTTTTATTTTGCACTTATTTGCATGAAGTAATAACTAAAATTTAGTCATTGGGTTTGAATCACATAAACTTGAAAAAGATGCTGCGAAACAGTTGAACCGAAGCTGGAGGACACGCAATGACAAGGATGTGCGCTGTCACTCCACTTTTCATAGTTTCTATGAATTGGATAAATAATAACGAGACAAGTCAACGAAGGACCACTGTTGGATGCTGCAGGATCAACTGCAGTTTGCTATTTGCAGACAACTTCGTGCTGCCTGTATCTACTGAACCGATTTTAAACGTGCACTTAATCACTTTTTTGCTGCGTGCGACCATGCGGGAATGAAAATAATCGCTATAAAGTCCGAGGTATTATGACTCTCCTGAAAGCCCAGGCTGTGAACACTGCAAGCTAGCGGCAGTGCCGCAGCAGGTCGAGTTCAAGCACTTGGGTTGGTATAAACAAGTGCTGGAAGACTGAAAGTAGATTGATACGAAGACTGACTGAGCAAAAGTAGTTCTGCGTGAACTAAAGCTCTGCGGTAACACAACGGGAGCTTTCAAGCAAATTGAAACTGTCAGTTTTTAAACTGGTCCCTTTTCCTATCCTAAGATATAGTTATGAATCTTGGGTAATGGCTGTAAGAGTACTATCTCAAGTGCAAGCGGAAAAGGTGGTAGTTTCGGGATGAGTTCATGGTGCGGCACTTGGCGACAAAGTATGTAGCTGTGAAATTTTTTTTGTATCAAACTGCATAACTGAGCACTAACAGCTCTTTCTTCAACGAAACACAACGTTTGGTAATTTAGACGAAAAAATAGAATTTTTGAAATATAAAGAAAAACGTTTCCACAAAAAGACGACGTTTTGAAAAGATATGTTGAAACAACTAGCATTTTAATTTACCACGGTGCAGAGACGATACAAAACCATACTAGTTTTTATGGAAATGTTCATCTACAGTAAATCATGTTCTGGCCATATTTTTTCCAGTGTGCACATCACGTTATCCCAGTGTACATATACCAAATGCCGTATCCGAGTGCTTCCGAACTACCTTAGATAGAAACAAATTCTTCAACACACAGAACGTTTGTACTGTATGGTTATCCTCAAGTTGCTTCATAACTTCCGTTTTTATACAATGTTCTATAGTACTTTCAGTCGTGATGGGATAAAAGCTGCTTTAAATAAAATACAAAAATAGTTTATAGTTCGCAACACTTTTTGTTTAGGACCACTTGCGCTACTAAAGCTGTGAATTCAGTAGTAAATCATTTCATAGGTGTAGGAGCAGCCAAACGTTTGGGGATGCGAAAGATTTTTGCCCAAATTTCCCCAAACTTGCCTGAACAGTTTTTGGGCTGAATATTTTCTCCCACACAGATCATCTGGAATGACCTCAAAAAATGCAACGTTGGGCGCCATTTTTGGAATCAAACAATGTTGGGCGCCATTTTTACCTGTATTTTCAGAGAGTTTGCCCAGATTTTTAGAGATTTTGTTACGATTTTCGTGGATTTTGCCTAGTCTTTCACAGAATTTGCACAAATTTTCAAGAATTTTGCCCAGATTTTTGACAAATCAAATCTTTTGGGGGTGTGCTTGCACCCCTGCACCCCCGCCTCCTCCACCACTGAATCAATTTGCTGTTATTTTTCTATCAAAACTGATCTGCATTTTCTCGCAACGTTGTTTGTTTATGCAAGCGTTTAATAGCCAAGCTGTTTTGGAATTGTAAGATATAATTTTTAAGGTTTTGTTATAACAGAATTTCACAAACTCAAATTTCAAGGGTTAAATTTTTCATTCGGTTTCTTAGATATTGAACTGAAATGCATGAAATTTTGTTGGCATGTTCGGCATGACACACGTTTCACCAACTGCGGAGTGAAAATTACGCAAATTATTGTAATTGAAACAATCCCAAGAATATACTGTGAGTGCCGCGCTGTTTTTTTGTTGACATCTATCTAAAGTGAAATATACTGTTGGTTTATATTCATGAGAAAGAAAATAATGAATTAGTATGTTAAAAACTCTTTCTACTGGTTTCTGAAGATAAATTGAAGCGTTGCAATACAGATCATATTGCGCTTCTAATAAAATTGAAAAATGGATAAAGCCGTGTCCCGTAGAAAATTTTATCAGTGTTTTAGGCTGTTTAAAATTTACACTAAATTGCAGTTTCTTACTTTAGGCAGTTTAAAAATTTATAAGTTCAGTGACCTTCAAACGAACACAAGCTATAACCAAAACTGTATGGAAGTATTTTTATTTGGGTAAAACCGCCTGATAGTTCCGTGGTATAATCACGAAATGTGGAAACTGTGTACATACACATTAGAGTAGCAATAATAGATCACATGTTCTTCAGTACATGGAGTTCAAACAGTGCTTTGGCTCAATAACATCCATGCAATCATTGGCAGGAGTGGCAATGATAGATCATCAACTTTCAGTCTACATGATAATCTCATTTTCAACCAGTGCTTTGACTGAATAACAGCGTGCTTTCAAACAAGTTTAATTGCGGGTGGACTGATATCGCGCACACCTAAGCTGCTGCTGAAGCGCAAGCATGCCCATTTGGCGGAAGTACCTTAATTAAGCTCGTCAAATGAAGGTCTAACAGCTATTGATATCGCTAAACCAAAGAACTTCGGTAAAGGTGCGTGATACTGACCTGATCGTGAAAGTGGTATGAAACAAGTCAGACATTGCAGAAACTGCCTACCTTGTCATTGCTGCCTTCGGGCAGGTTACTCGAAATTATTCTAAATTAACTTAGCACGGATCGTTTTTTTGCTCACGTTTGCGCTGAAATAATCCCTTTTGTGTCAGGCAGTGACATTTGGTTACAGTCAGTGAAGAGAGATTGCTGCTTATATAAAGAGATATTCAAAGCTACCCTAAAGCATTTTGAACCGACAAGAGACAGCAATAGACGGTACCTTCACTCAAGATGCATACTGCAAACGCTGTAACTTTGTCTTTTGCACTGTTGTGCATAACCCAAGTTTTGGCCACTTATCCACCTTACTATGGGCAAAGACCTGTTGGTGTTCCTAGAGCACCAGCAGCGAACGTTGCTGCGAATGTTGGTGCCGGCTTTCCAAACCCAAATCCCAATCCCAACCCCAGCGCCGTTCAAACTTCTAATGCCAGTGCAGTCATTAACGTTGTCAACAGGAACGTTGCAGGGCCTGCAGCAGGTGTCCCAGGCCCTGCAGTAGGTGTCCCGGGCCCTGCAGTAGGTGTCCCAGGCCCTGCAGTAGGTGTCCCGGGCCCTGCAGTAGGTGTCCCGGGCCCTGCAGTAGGTGCCCCGGGCCCTGCAGTAGGTGCCTCATACCCTGACGTAGGTTTTCCAGGCCCTGAACGAGGAGATATACCAGACGGCTACCCTTACCCTGGACCTTTTTATGGAAGATATCATGGAGGCAATGGAGGATATTACGGAGGCAATGGAGGATATTACGGAGGGTATGGAGGATATTACGGAGGGTATGGAGGATATTACGGAGGGTATGGAGGATACTACGGAGGTAAGCACATGTGAAAAACTGTAAAATTAGATCTAGAAGTAGATGTTTTGAAAGGAAACCTAAAAACAATTAACATTTTTATGTAAACTTCATATGAGATTTTCATAAGTGAAAAATGCTTTTATCCTTTACTTTCGTTTGTACTGCATTCCGATGAAAACTGGAAATTTGCTTGGAAAATCTGCTGAAATTGCAAAAAATAATTCGATGTCTAGAACGTCACAGATTTATTGTGTATGAAAAGGTTCAACACAGACAGTTGTTGCAAGCATCAAGTTCAAGTTTGAAAATGTTATTGCTTAAATTTGCTCTATTGACAAANTTTCTAGCAAAAACCTAAACAACAAAACTTTGAAACTTGAACTGACAAAATTTTAATTGGAATTTTGTTCATGACGCAGGCAACCGCGATCGTTGGTACAATTCCTGCAATTACTACTGCGGCTATGGTAGGCGATGCATACGCTTTCTCAATCGGTACAGATGTGTTTACGGACATGGATCTTACTAATAACGTTGGCTGACAACTTCTCGTAAGTATCCAACTTTATCTAGTTCCTGTGACATTTTTGTAGTGTATGACATAAATTTATCCCCCATCTGCTACTAAAACTTTTTCGACTTGCATAGCAATTTTCCTCANTATACTCTTTAACATCAGCTTTGNGTGAAGCAGGAAGTCACTGGGCAGACATAAAAAAATGATGTACTTTCCACGATNGGTGTAAGCAAGGAATGGATCAGCAAATTTTTAATAGGAAATCGATTTCACGTAAAATCACGCATCCTCAGTCCTTATTCAAATAGCATCTGAAATGCACCCTTTCTGAAATGCAGCCTAGTAAAAAAATGAGTTGCAGAAGTGTAATCTAAACCACCTCTATGGAAATTTTTATTTTGCACCTGGCAACTGCTCCCAAAACTTTTCGTCTTGTATAATAAGTTTCTATCACCCCACGTAAACGCTGTAACATACGATTTGTATGAAGCGCAGGCACTTAAAATTCAGATATTTAATATATGGGCTGGATCATTGAAATCAAAACCGCGTCTGTGAACTATTTTGCTTTCGTACTTATTGGAAGAAAATGGCGTTTTAAATTCAGATAAATGTTTTTTCACCTCATATAAGTGAATTTGTGCCTTTTGATGTTTTACGGTCATTGACATCCACCAGAGTGAACGAAACTTGCACTCAAGGCACAGACGCTTTGAGAAGGGTCACTTTTACGTGCATACAAGAGCTGGAAGGATGATCTGCATGAGATACTTTATGCTGTATACATTTTGCCACCACAGCTTTACGCAGTAAATTTCTATAGAACGTTTTCGACCAAACAATGGGCTAAAAATTGCTGACCAAGGTGTTGCAACTGCTTTGTTTTCAGGGGCGTAACGAAAGTGGGCAAGGGAGGCAGAATTCCCCGGGCGCCGAATCACTATGGGGCTCCGAATAACTGCGGGGAGCACCGAATGACTGCGTGGGTCGCCGAAAAGTCCGAACAATGTCACAAAGTACTTACTTCAATACAGTAAATATGCTTCCGAAAAACCTAAGATGATAATATTGGGGCGCCAAACTTGTTTTTTGCCCAGGGTGTCATCTAACCTCGTTACGCCCCTGTTTGTTTTTTAAATTTTTCACACAAAAGACGATAGATTGTTATTTCAGAGTCTTGGCAGTAACGATTTTTATACATCACAGCCTACGCAGGAGTACATCGTTTGAATTTTGGTTGCGCGTTTTTGGTGGAAACATATAAAACTAAACTTTGAAGTGACAAGGAAATTTTTTTGTTTGTCGAAAAATTTGGGAAAGTTTATGTTTAAAATATGTTTCCAGAAGAAGCAATAACACATGCATAAAATTGTTTTGCAGCCTGTGGCGATGGATCTAAAGACAAACAAAAATGTATACAAAAGAAAACGACAGATTCTCTACCACGAAAGTCTTTATAATGTACTTGAAAGCCGATGAAGTCATCCTCATTTTACTAATACGTTGTGCATTGATTTTTTCGTCAAATAGGCTTTTAATACATTATTTTTCTTGAAAAATGATTTCACAGATATTGATACAAAGTTCGTGAAAGTAGATTAGACGTATTTTAACTGAGTGTCTATATATATCATTCGCTTCTCTACATGGCACTGGCATTTCCATGATTAGAAGACATCGTGGAGATTATGATGACAATATCAACTTTTCGCTTTCATCTTGTAGTGCATATGCGTTCTGAAAAAGGAAATACTGTACAAGAAAATGAATTACTTGCTAAAATCAGAAACGAGCTACATTTCATGAAGCAGCAGTTAGTGATTTTTACTTCCCAGTTTTATTCGTCTCTGACGCATTACTTTAATGACAAAAAATCGTCTACTTCTATAAAAGCAAAAATAATTCGCCTTTGACTGAGGGTTTGAAGTGGAGTACTTAGCTCTTTTCCCAGTTTGAACTATGGAGGTAGTAAAAGCGTGTCTATTTCTGAATTATACATGTATCATATTTTATTAATAAAGCTTTGACTAAAAGCTTGTACACAGTAGGTTGATGGACGTTACTTTGTTGGCAATTTTTGCATTTGTTTTTTTTGTTTTTGCGACTACAAGCTAAGTTTTAATCCTTACGAATTTTAATTTTTTAAAATAAGATTATGAAGTGCCTTGATAATTTTCAAAACTTTGCAAGTCTCGCCTATTTCTCACCATTGAAATGATGTTTTGTTTATGGTACTGTTTTAACGTTGTTTTTGTTTTAACGTTATTATTGAAAATAAAGAGAGTTCTTCTAAACAATGAGCTGATTTTAGTAATACGGGTTACAACACAGCAAACGCACTTTGAAACTTCTGTTCCGAATTGAACTGCATAACTGAGCACAAACAGGTCTTTCTCAAGATTACCTGGTTGAACGGCAACACAACCGCCTGAATTTTGCGAATTCGATAAAACAAAAACGTTTCCACAGAGGGACGACTTTTCAACACGGTGCATTGAAGCAACTAGTGTTCTAATTTACCGCGGAGCGGAGACGACGCAAAACCATACCAGTTTTATGAAGACGATCATTATGATCATTTTGTAGTCATGTTTTTTTCAGCATACACCTCGTTTTATTTCAGTGTACAACTAACAAATGCATAATTTACGAATCGGCCGAAGTTGAAGTAGGCGCTTCAACTTCAAAACTATAAAATTGCGTGTAGAGGTCATATTCGTACGAATTATTTGCGGCTAGACCAAGAAAACTTAGAACGCCGACAAGGTACGCCGTCAGTGTAAGTATCCTGGAATGGTTCATAAGATTCCTGAGTAATTGGATGCACCAATCTTTTGTTTGTAAGAAACACAAACGTTGGAAATTTCGATATGAAATCGGTAGGCTGAAAAGACCAATGGAGTTGTATTTGACCAAGGCTTTCAACTTAGGTTGGAAAAAAACCTAAAAAAACTTTATCAGCTCGGTATTTTTGTTGTTTGTTTCATGACCAATGGAGATAAAACCTATGAATGAATGAATGGTGGAACAAATTAGGGTCTTTTTGTATTTTTGAGAATATTTTCATCTTGTTGCCAAAGTTTAGAAAGAATTGATTTATTTTTATTACAAAATATGTCCGCTGTCACCAATATTCATTCACAATAAATTGAGTTATAGTTTTTCAAAACGTTTTTTAAACACATGTTTATAATACTTTTAACTTTGTATGGTATTGGGCATTACTGCTGATGGATTCTCCCGAACTACAATAGATATAAAAAACATTTCATCACACAGGCCACTTCTACTGCTTTTTTATCCAGAAATTCTTCAGCACGTCTATGTTGCACAGTAGTTTATCAAAAGATTCAAAGCAGACAGGCAAACTTCCTGATTTTTTATAGAAGAATGTTAACAAAAATTATCAAAACAAACGAAGGCTTGCCCACTGAATCTCAGTGAACTTTTAGAAGAGAAACGTAAGGAGACAGAGCACGTAAGAAAATCTTTTTCCAATTTGCTCTTTCTAATGTTGCACGTTAAGTATTTATTTTATCACAGAAATCATCATTATTCAATTGTAACATGTTTTATTCGTATCTCCCAAATATACAAAAGTATTGTTTGAAAACAACTTTTCACAAATTTTCTATTGGCACAAGCATCTGGCAAACGATGCTGAATACTTCATCCTATTGCTCAAAGATAAGTTCTAGCCAATATTTCCATAGACAACGAGCAGCAAAGGAAAAAATTTTTCAACCACAATCTAGTTTTGGAGAACCTAAGACAATTGAAAATTATATATTGAACAAAACAATGGAAAAATTCATGGTTATATCAGTAAAAATATCATCCTAAGTGCAGAAGGTGAATCGTGCTACAACAGCTTGTTCATACAATACTTTAAGCAGCATTGGCAGTATACATTAGTTTTATAAACATGTTTGCAGATGACGCTGCTGCAACAGCGGCGATTCTAGAATTTAAAAAGTGGGGGGGACCACTGCAGAGCCAAGGAAAAAGTAGGGGGGCCAACATAAATGATTATCTTGCATGGTGAGTTTTCGTTGTTTTGAAGGTTAAGTTGCTATGATTAACCCTATGAAACCTAAAATAGGTTTATGAATATCGTATGAACTAGCGTTATTATTCACTAGAAACACTTAAGCGCCACTGTAGATGCAATTACGTGTACTGCCATGTCGAATATTCTGTGCTAACCACGCAACCTCCACAGCACTGCACATGTAAAACGAAACACAGTTTTCCGTAGACTATTATAACGACCCCACATGAACGAAAACAGCTCCACAAAAGTGAATACAATTTACAATTCACGTGAAAGCAAAATGGTTCCAACCACTAATTCTATCTTGACACAGAGACAAGTAGGTTGTTGATAGCCAACTGGTTTCGTCACAATAGTTTAACTACAAAGCACATAAAAAATAAAACATGTGCCAACGGATTCGTGATACTGACTAATCCGTTTTTGTGGTTACTTATGGACATTTTGTGATTGTGGTGTAACCAGAACAATTTTATGAGTGTAATGGTCATCTGCAGCGTGGATAGGGTGCGAACTATTCAATGCAGTTAACAGCAGCGAGGTTTCGGCAACAGTTGCACCTAAAGTAGCACAGCGCAGGGCCGCAGATAGGTCTGCATCGGCGTTCAGGACGTTTACCTGATAGCAAGATGTAACAGCAGATGTAAAAAGTATTTTGCAGAATATTCCCAACAAAGTTATCAATTTCAATGTTCGCACTGAATTTTCCTCTGGCTGATTCTCAAAAGCTGACTTTTCAACCCTGCGTTGACTTATGACTGTCTTGCCATAAGCGAAACACGCACTAACTCTAAAAACCTATAAAGATTCAGAAAAATAGACAATGAGCAATATAATTCTCACACAGATCCCTCACAGTCTACGTGAGAATTTAATATGATCATCATTGCCGTAGTCAGAGTCAAATTTTTACCGAGGCGAATATGTCAATTACGTCACCGGTTTGGTATGTTGTTAAATGTAGTTTATGAAGACCTAATCACCTGTCCTTATCTAATCTAGGCTGGTAGTATCTCTGGTGGCTGCAACACAGTGTAGCTGCAGTGCTGCTGTTTTTAAAACAGCCACACAACATAACTTGATTTGATGAGCGTTACAAAAATATTTTGTGGCAGTATTACAGCTAGTTCATCGAGGCAAGTGCCTCATTTGTCTCAACGTAGCTAGGCCTAGATCATCACCTCAATGTAGCTTAATTCTTCGATTATCATGTCGACTGTCAAATTCATCAACAAAACCATCTAAACCTATTTTTCAGCTCGTACTTTTCAACTGAAAGTAGTTCAGTGTTACCCAATCTTTCACTGGCCATGAAATTTCTATGAAATGTTTTCACTAATTTCATTTTTGAAAAACTTCTTTCGCATGAAGCGCTGGTGGCGGGAAAAGTTACAGCTACCAGTAACAATCAAGCACCGCTTTTTAAGTAGCTATAAATTAAAAAAGTGTTCGAGCGATATAAGCAACTTCGACTCCTTCCGAAGCAAATTCTTTGCCAAAGTTATTTCATGTTTTAAATCATTTTCACTAAATGAATATGATTTGCGAATTCTTTCAAGTGTT
>JGI24158J21664_10001798_pt1 | contig 24912 bp, 13 predicted proteins | sample Ectturendosymbi3_FD_21664 | JGI IMG/M metagenome (IMG submission 21664) | reverse complement strand
GTGAAATGAACTATCTCATTTTATTTTGCAAATCATATTTGGTTCTATTTTTGACATTTATCATTGGCACTCCGATTTTATGCTGCACCACCACATATTTAGGGATTTTTTGGTAACTGTTCTAGGGATTTTATGAGTTTCATTTGTAAGAGCTCTGCCAGCCAAGTACGACAGTGCCCGAACTCAATTCGAGGTGAAATTGCGGAAAATCTTGGCTTTTTGGCCAAGTCCGCGCTAACGAAAATAGGTTGTGTCAAGAAGAGCTGGATTAAGGCTCAGCTGGCCCTAAGGCATATTTTGGTGAGTGGCCTGAAAATGCGGATATTTCCGGCTCAAAAAAAGTTGGACCTGGCAACAGAAAATACATTACACAATATTTCAGAACAGCCAATATTTTTAACAGTAATTTTGATAGGTAGCCTGCATATGCCCAGCTAGATTACAACTTTGCGTGCTTTTGAAACAGCAAATTCATCAACTATATTTTTAAGTAAATTTTTTAATCAAATTATTTCAATACGCAAAAGTACCAGTGTACCAAGACGTTGTTGACCCATTGTTGATCGTTTGACACATAGGTGTAGGAGCAAGCAAATTCTTGTGGGTGCAAAGGATTTTTGCCCAAATTTTCACAAACTTGCCAAAAAAGTTGTCATGCAACTTTTGCCGACCGTTTTTGTGGTGTGACCTCCCAAAAATGTTCTTCACTTGTTTTTCTGCAAACCTGGGCGCCATTTTTTGAAGTCAAACAACGTTGGGCGCCATTTTGCCCAGATTTTCAGGGATTTTGCCTAGATATTTAGGGATTTTGTTCGGATTTTCAGGGATTTTGCCCAAATTTTCAGAATTTTTGCCAACATCTTCAGGGATTTTGCCCGGATTTTCAACAAATCAAAGCTTTTGGGGGTGCGCTTGCACCCCCTGCACCCCCGCCTCCTACATCACTGGTTTGACATCTTTAATTCTTTTTAGTTGCGAAAAAGAGCGTTCCCCAGAGCAATTCGTAGCCATCAGAGATAAGCAAATTCGGAGTGCTACTTCCGTGTTCGGAGATGCACGATAAACGCCAGTCGTGTACAGCATTTGAAACATCATCCCGATGCTACTTCATCGCGTCTCTGCTCTTTGATCCAGCATATACATTGACGAAATTTTGCTGGGAAATCGGATGACAGGTCCTGCGAATACATACCAACAAGTCTTGTGATAGCATTAGCAACATCAATATCTTCATTTGACGTAGATTCATACTCAGTTAAAACACCAAATATCTGCAGCACCAGGGAATATGCCTCAATACGTTTCTCTAGGGCGCTCTTCAGTTTATCAATGATGACATAAAAGATGGTGACTTCAAACGTTTGCTAGCTCGACATCCCTTCCACAGCATCTCTGGCATCTCCATCAGTGAGATACCTCTCACACTTGGGTACTCGCTGACTTTCAGACTTGTATGTACTGCTGCCACAGCGATCACCTGCCTGCTGCTCATAATAGTCAAACTTCGCTCGGCATTCATCCAAGAATTTATCCAAGCTCTTCAGCAGGCCAATGGATGGTGTTAGTTCGATGGTATTGCTTTACAGCAACTTACTACTGCTGCTGAAGCGCTGCAAAATATCATTCCAAAGTTCACACATTAGGGCAATTTCAATGGTGTACATGTGTTTGGCCAATATATCTGCTTCATTTCGTGTGTTGCTATTCTGAGTAGCATCTATGGAGACCTACTGGAGAGCACTTTGAAACTGGTGATAACCCTTGTAAAATGCTTCTGAGGCATCAGCTCTAGCAGACCACCAGGTATCCAATGAGTGTTTTGGAACAAGGCATTCAGGTTGCTCTGTAACATGCATCATCAGGACACTCCAACGATGTGTTGATGACACAGAATGCATACAGGCGCTGCAATAAACCAACATATGAAACTGCTTCGAAACAACAATCCACAGCTGACTGGCCAACTAGATTTTACAACATCTGAGTGAGACGTACAAATGCGATTGAATTAAAACAAGTTCTAATCAACAATATTAATCGTGACGATTAGCAAATAGATAAATATATTTACAACAATAAATATTTGTTTACATTGAAAAACACGAAAACAATTTTTGTCATCACCAGGCCTTATCACAATTTTCTTACTTTAATTTTCTGTGGCCTGGATTTTTTACTGGCCCTAAGGCATGTGCCTTATTTGCCTAATGGTTAATCCGGCACTGGTGTAAAGTCTTTCACAGTCAAATTCTTTTGAGACAGCTTAGTTACATCAAACTGATTGATGAAATACAGTGCAGAGAGCCCAAAATATACCATTGGTCAAGCCTATGAAGGAGGCTACACATTGGAATTAGGCAGCGATCCAGCTGGAATAAATTTGTATTTAGATCACCGATTCACCGATTTGAACTTAATAGTGACCTAAAAGCATTTGTGAAAATGATCCGGCCAAACATCAGTCCAGAACTGTATGCCGAATTGTTAAATTGCCAAGCAACTTCATAGAGAGAGAAGAGAGAGAAGTTTTAGCATGCTTGGCAATCTGTTGGCAAAAGACCGCCATTTCTCCCCAAAAAATGTTTGGAAATATTTAGCATTGTATGCAAATAAACCGCTTGAGTAAGTTACTGTCGTTTGCAATATTTGCGCATAAATGCAACTTTCGTTGAAAATAAATGCAACTTTCTCACTTTTTTACTGCAACAAAAAATTGCCCTAATTATTACATCAGAAATCACAACAAACCGATTATTATTATTACAGAATTGTAACAAAACTTACAAATTCATATCAATATCTGTTGTTGTAGCTTCAATAAAATATCGATAAAAATAAACTGTGCTGCAAGAAAAGTTTGACCCAATGGTAAATTTTGATTTTTTTGACCTAATAACTTGGAATTCCCTCATGGTATGAGCGTGAAATTTGGTTTGTGGACGTTTCATAAACTTAGAAAAAGTTAGAACGATTTTGCCCTCATATTGACTTTTGGCTGCCCTAGCCATAAGAAACTTTAGGGGTACACGCTCAAATGTCGAAATGCTGAAGGGGTAGATGGTCAGAGAAAGGTTGGGAACCCCTGCTCTAAATGTTAGTTAAATCAACTAGAACAGTTTCTCTTGAGTTTTACTTGGAAAATCGTGTCTGCATTTGGCTTACTTCGTATATTGAGCTGAGGGTGTTGCGAAAATACGTTGCTGTGCAAAACATGTCTTCATGCTGTTTACCATCATCCTATAGCATAGAGAATTAAAACACTATATTTTGTATTGCTTTGAAAATGACTTGAAAAAACTTGAAAAGGCATCAATAAACCCTGTGTCAACTGAATGGATCTGCTTGTTTGGCCCATAAAATATGTGGTTGCTATAACAAAGGACTTTACGTAGAGCTAATCAAATCGACAACTAGACGATATTTTCGAGGGCGGAAACACGGTTCAGCATGAAAATGTATGTACCCGCAAAATAAACCTGTAAAAACGCTAGAAATCACCTAAATTAAACGAAAAGAACTCCTGAACTACATGAAAAAGAGCAATAAATTCCAGCAAAAGATCGCAGAGCCATTTGTTCTTGAGAAAAATGGAGGAAAGGCTTTAATTTCTGTTGACGAAACGATCTAAAGCAATCGTAGAACCAAAGTCGGCACAACAAAAGATATTTTTGAGGGGGCACTACACATATAAGGGACATATACTTTCACGCTTTTAAGACAAGCGACCAAATAGTCAACACCTGCGTGGGACCCCCAAAACTAAGATGGCCTAGGCTCCGCGCTCCCTAAATCCGTTCCTGCTTATCACGGCTGTAAAAATCTCACACACACGAGCAAAACACATCAAGTAAAATGCACCCAAATGGTTGCAACTGGTAGTTTCACGATTCGCGTGTTTGTTATTTTTTCAGACTGCTGAGCAGCTGAAAGAATCAAACGCAACGAAAACGTCGGCCAAAGGGTGTGAGGTTTAAACCAGAAACGTCGCTAGAAAGTCTTCAATATAGGGTTTTACATTTGCGCAGGAGGACTTGACATTCTGAAAATTTGATGAAATCTCCACTGATTTATAGTGTTTCATATTTCAGATAGGAAGGGTTGAGTCCACCAATGCTCCCCCGTTGCGACGGGACTGGTTTAAACTTCCCTTATGCTATCGTGATTGAAATGCATATTACGAAATAAAAAGCTGCAACCATCGAATCAAGTAAGGCTCAACATAGCACAGTAAACAGTTAAAAAGGTTTTGGCCTGGCCTTCTTCATATAAAAAAATCTAGGACTTCATTCAAATTTGTTTGCTTAGTTGTCACTTTTAATGCACGGAATGCTTAATGTGGACAGCGTCTCCTGAAACATTGTGACCCTTTAATTCATTTTTAATTCTTTTGAATCTTAAAAAAGACCGTTCTCCTGAGCCGTTAGTGACTATCATGTAAGAAATAGGGGACCGCGCAGTTGGATAAACTAAGAAGCATTAATCTAAGGCCATGGGCATCGGAAGGGAGGAGCAAGCCACCCCCCTGGAATTTGAAATTTGACATTTTCTCATTACATTTCCAGCACAAAAGGTTGTTATCTTAGTTTGGAGTGGGTAAATGAAAAGTTACCACTTCTGGGTACTCCTGGAAAATCTTTTTATTACCCTGGAATCTTTTTATTTTATTACCCTCCACTATCGGCCCTCCACTGGAAAAAATTCTTCCGACGCATGTCTAAGACATCAGACCCAAACATGCTTTTTCCGTTTTCTTGCTGTTTCCCGTTTCTTTGTCTCTTTGGGCAAAGAGTTGTGTGGTTTCCAGTCGGCAAAGTGACTTTTGCTTCTTATTCAAGCTCATCAAGATCTTCTCTGATTTGCTTAGCATGGGAACAGTACAAACGTGCGCAAGTAAGCTACTCAACAGCAATCTGATTTGTATATCTAAGAGCTCAACTGGTGTATCAGATAAAACGTAAAACAGATAAAAAGTAAAAACAGAAACTGCCAACGTTTCGTTGACGGTGCAGTCCACTTCATCAGGGCGAAAACAAGAGTGACAAGCCATCTGCCAACCAAGTGTCGAGCGGAGTGATGCCTCTGGAATAAACACTATAGCAGCGCGGAATCACTGGACTTAATGATTTGAGGTGGGTTGTAGCAGTTAAGGGGACAGTGGAATTAGCGTGAAGAGAAATCGCCGAGAAAACTAATCAACACACAACAGATAGAAGCACTGACGAAACGATGAACCCGTAATGGGACGATTGAAATAGTGGGCATGCAGGTTATAAAACGAATAAAGTAATAAACGTCATCACATTTTTATCAAAAAGGGGTATATATCTGGGAATTTGTCGGGTCGGAGGATTTATCGTTCATGCTTGATCGATCAGTGTTAATATAATAGGATTCTATAAAATGGCATTTTTGAAAATCACAGTCAAATTCTAAAACCTTTGACTGTTGCCAATCCAAGGAATGGTCTAAGTCAAAAACATGTCGCGTTAAAGCACTCCTGTCGAAGCGTCTGTGCTTAACTTCAGCCATATGTTCTTTATGTCTAGTCTCAAGAAATGTTTTGGTTTCCCCAATCACTGGTGTATCTACGCAAAATGGAGCCCATTCTAAGTTTAAACGTGTGCCCTTTTCAATAATTTTACTGTTAGGTATACTGTAGGCACAATTATCACGAAAGATAAATCATGAAGAAAATAAATTTTTCAAAACAGAAAACATGTGTTTATTTTTGATTAAAACTTTTTTCAGCAAATAAAATACAGTATAAATTATCCACAAGGACCACAGCATGCTTCGATAATCATTTATTTTTATTACAAAAAATATCAAAACATTCAAGTAATAACGTTATAATTTATACATAGTATTGGCTGACAAAATTGTAAATCTTACAAAAAAATCGCACAGCATATCGCAATTGCAAGGGGACAGTTTCTTTTAAAATGAAACAAATTTAATTTGAATGGTACAATAAGTTATTTAATGCAATGCATGTATATGATGCATTACTTGTGTTCTGAAGAAACAATTCCATCGAAGCACCAATATATCAAGCCTTTTGTCTAAACAACACAGCATGCTAATTAGAATAACACTTTCTGTGCCTTTATCGAAGAAAATTCGTGTATGATATCATCAAAATCAGTTTTCTCTGTTTCTTCCATTTTTATACTCATCAAAGCTAGATCACACAATCTGTCCGGACTCATTGAAGCTCGGAGGTATGAAATATTGCGTTTCTTTCAGCAGCTTGATGCATGCAATCATCAGTATTGTTTGCAAAGCAATTCGAAGATTCGAAAAGGCGCTTTCATCACCATATTCAACTATGAATGTCAGGAAGCTATAATTTTAAGTTGCACGCATTGATACTAGCTTTTGCAATCTAGAATCTCCTTGTATAATTGCTTGCCATCTACGTCTGAACTGTAGGCAGCTCCTAAATTCTCACAAATAGATTTTAGTTCTTTACAGTCCAGGACCGTCACAAACGCCTTGGAGATCGATCAGAAAGCCAAAGATGAACAGAAAAATCTAAATATCTTCTTTCATAAGTCAACATTTTTTGCTCAATTGGTGCAATAACGATGCTAACTACTTATGTTTCGAGGACTAACTAAGGTTCTCTTCCTTCGTCTCTGGACTGGAGAATTGTGTTTAAACCAGGGGTGCAAAATTTTCTGTGAATGTTAGCAGCGCGCAGAAATTTGTAGTAGTGCACACATACAAGCTTTGGCTCTTTGCCATGCAGCATTCATGTGCATAGAAGTATAAAAAGTGCAAAATGTAAAAAAAAAACGATTGTGCACTCCAACTTTTGGTCGCGGGGCGCGAGTGCGCGACCGCATTTTCCACCCCTTGTTTAACCTATTATCGGCTACTAGTGGCCATCGAAAAAGTTTCGTGAAGTCGGAGGCGACTGCAGCACTTTTAAGCAATCTCTAAATCTGTGAAAGCTTAGAAGCAATGATTTGCGTAGCAGTCAGATTCTCACAGCTAGCGACGGACTCAAACTCGTCTCAACCAGATTCTGACAAATATTTTCTTGCCTGCGCCGCAGCAGCACAGGCTGGCTTCGCCAACGTTGCCACTCTGCTGTTGCGGAAATGTACTAGGTTTCATGAGAAAGAACAGTAGATTACAAGTACGTGACTAATCTTCCAGATTACAGGAAAATTGGTGCTGTACTTAAGAACAGGCGGGTGTTTGATCAACATTATATATTTATTTGTCTCAGACCAGATGGTCTCCCGGCTACGCGCCTGGTGGCAACCGTATTCTGATTGCGGGCTACAGACTAGCACAGGAATTCGTGATTGAGCGAAGTTTATGTGCACACCGATGCGGTAATTCAAATTAACCAACACAATTTTTAACAATCATGACAATTCAATTTACACAGTAAATCTGTATACTGTATCTAGGAAATCCAGTGATAACGTTCATTTTTCTCATTTATATCTGGTTTTATGCTGGGGAAACGTTTTCCACAGTAATGTAACTATGAAATTTGCACAACTACATTATTTTTTATCACAAAATATTGGGAGGACAAAAGATATTATGTCCCCCATATTCAAAAGTTGCGGAGGACATGTCCCCCCTTAAACAGGAATCCGGCAGTGGGAGAGAAATGAAGATAACATCACAGTTTGAAGTTTTCAGAAGATCAGGGAACCTTTTGCCTAGTTTTTGCGTTTTCTTTCACTAGTGCTACAATTCGAATGTGTTGCTGCAATTCGAAATGTCGCATACAGCAGTTTGAACATTCAATCGTGACCAAAATTTCAAAGTGGGGATAGCTTCACGCGAAACGAATATCTTAACTATACGACATTTAATGATTTCAAAGATTCAAAGGTCTTGACGTCAATTCCGTGACATCACAGTTATGAAGCTTTCAGACGGGTCTAGAAATGGGCCCCGAGTCAGCTTTCTGCGCACCTTTACTCTCAACTCACTCTTCGCACCTATGCTGCCACGAACGGGCTGGGCGGTGGGGCCCAAACTGTCTTGTCCCCGGGCGCCGCCAGGATCGCAGGCGGGTTTAAAGATTTGAGGGGGCTAATACGTTTTTAGGGTGCAAGTATTTTTGTATTTATTATATGTTTAAAACAAATTTTACTGGGAAAAGCAAAATTTCGGGGGTTACAAAAAATTTGGGGGACACTGCTCCCGAATGCCCCCCGTGGCTACGGGCCTGGGTGGCGGGAAAACCTATAGGTACGCCACTGTGGCTGAAAGATGACTTAGTGAAGACTTCGACATGAACTTACTCCGGTAAAAGCCGGGCAGCTAGGAAAAATCAATAAATAAAAAGAACAGAGAAGGCAACCTTAAAATTTTGCAGTACCTTGATAAAGTGTGGCCTGCAGGACATGCCTTGCTGGCCCAGACAGATGCCATTAATTGATAGATTGTAAGCACGCTAGGCAACATCCATTCAAGCGCCCATCCTTTCTACACAAATGTCCTTACTCTAAATATCATCACGTTGTACACAATTTGAATAAGGACGTTTGTTGTCCATTATAAAAGTTTATCTGATGAATAAAATTTATACCAAATTGTGACATATTTTACGTAGTATATACGAATTTGAAGTTAAGAAAAACATCAACCTTTCTGCAGCAAACCTGAAATAGTGTAGTAGCCTACCTCTATCTTCTCAAACTGCGTGAACGCGTTTTCCATTCGCTTTCATCATGTTCATTCGCTTTTGCTTGGTGTATGTTCGTCACTTTCTGAACCACACAGTTGTATTTTTATCCTTTTTTGGCGCCCCCTTTGGCCCAACGCCATACGCAGTCACTTTCAGTACTGCCACAGGCTTTTTTGTGAAAATCACTAGATTTACAAAAAAATTCACTACATCCGAAAATAATTTACTAAACTTAAAACAACAATTTTGCTTAATCATTTATTTATGTACTTTATCGCCCAGAATCCTTAACACCATTTGCAAGTTTGTTAAAATAGATTATGCTGAAGGGTGAAAAATTTTAGATTGGAAACCTTCAGGTTTCTTTCAAGAGCGTAAAGCGACAACACTAGCGAAGTATTTTAGACCAATAAATAGCGTCGTTTCTTATTGTTTGCAACCTAATATTTAATCAGTACATATCTACAGCACTGATCCTACAAAGCAATGGTTCTCAAACTTTTTTTCTTGTGACATCTTTGGGAAAGCTTGCTGAACATGCGACGCACCACCAACAAGAATTTAATAAATACACATAGTAATCAAAGTTTTATTTGATGAAACAACAAAAAGAAATATGCATCATTAATGTGATATGTGGGCTTGCTTATTTTTTCACACTTCGTCGAATCTTGAAGGAGTATGTGAAACTGTCCATTTCCCTCAAGGTTCATTTGTGGTTGATATTTGGTTTTAATCAGGGCCATGGCAGAAAATCTTTATTCGTATGAATACGAAGGAGAACCATTTGTAGCGCTTTTTTGCCAAAACTGGATATTTGCCATTCAATGAAATTAAAAAAAATTAGTCAGACTTCCTGAAGTAAAACCTTCCTTTCAGGGAATTATCACAGGTAGTCAATATAGTTTCTTTTTATTGTTCAGCGAAGACCAATGTGCGTGGAAGGATGGACGAAAGGTTGGCGAATCCATTCATAGCTTGATAAATTCCCAGGAAAGTAGGCTACTGAGTAAAGTTCGAGATAATGTTGCAGAAATATAGTTCCGCAACGATAGCTTTTTAATGAACGCCGCAATTTTATCTGATAAGTCAAGTACATTTTTATCCGGCCCTTNCCTGGAAATATGGAGTTTATTCAATTTAGCAAAGATATCGNACACGTGAGCAAATTTAAATAAAAATTCGTTCTGAGCTAAGAAATCAGCAAGTTGATTATNACTGACTAATCTAGCCTTCATTTGTCTGAAGAAAAGAAAATTAAAATTGTACAATGCGTTTATTAGTAAAGAAAAACTAAAGTTACGTAATCATAAAGGCAAGGGTTGGCCAACTTGTCTTCGACTGGTATCGTCTGGAAAATTTCTTAATAACTCGCGATCGACCGGTCGGTAATAAAGTTACAAGTACAAAATCTCAATGCGGACCTCCGTAGAAAATCTTTGCCCATCCCTGGTCTAAGAGATTAGATGTCTGGGTGTTTGATTGTCTGCGTGATTAACTATCTTTCGATTAAATGTCAGTGATTATTGTCGCGTGATGAAATGACGCGTGATCAAATGCCTGTACACCATAGTTTGCACGTGTCAAGTTTTGGTTCAGCGAGAGAGATTTAGTTCTAGTCATTATTTGTGAAAAAGATGGCACCAATGATTTGTTGTGCTTTTCATAGCGACCAGTACTGTTCGATCGATCCAGCTAGTCGATCCCAGCACCCCTCCCCCAAAAAGACCCTTGTAAGGACGATTTTTTTACATCAAACTAGTTTGTTAGATGCATGCCGAGTTTATTTGATCACCAAATTCATCAAAATAATATCTATACAAGTAACGGTCGTTACAGCATTCACAAAAACAAAAATTATTGCATAGGCCTCAAAACTTTTTTTGCAGTCTGGTCTGGTGTCGTAACAATAGACGAAGTTCCACACGCGCAACAAACCTCTGACGTTCGCGATGGTCACCATGCTGATATGGTGCCTATAGCAGCTAGTATCTATTTGTTACATAAATTACGGTGGGTAGTCCTATAATCGAAATCTGACGGGTTACAAATTACGGTGGGTCGTCCCATATTCGAAATCTGACGGATTATCTAAGCTACTAACGCTAATAACGCTGGTATTTCCCTATCTGACTACACTGGATGGCTGAAACAGGATTTACTGAAGGCTTCGACATAAATTTACTCCGGTAAAACAACACAGCCAGGAAAAATCAAGATATGAAAAGAATAAAGACGGTGGCTTGCAGAGCATCTTTTGATGGCCCTGACAGCACGCATTTGATTGACTTGTGAGCACCCTAGGCAAGATTTATTTCAGGAACCACCCCTCCAGTACAAAGATCCCTAATCTGCAATATCAACACGTACATTATAGAAACAAGAGAGACGTTTAGCAAATGTTATTACAGGAAGAAACTTTGTACCAACCTGCGACATAACTTACCTAGACCTGTTTATGTGAAATTGAAATTATTAGGAAAAATATAAACCCTTCTGCAGCACACCTGAAATAGTCAGTGGCGTATCTAGGGTATGGCAGGCATGGCACGTGCCATGGGATGTGGTGAAAAACTTTGTGAGGGGTGTTCTCTCAAGCTTGCAAAAAGCCTGTCTTGGCACCACTCTTGGAACCATTCCAACATATCTGCGTGTATTGTTTTCTTTTTCTTCATTTATTACAAAAATTGTAATTCCAATTTGTAATCAATTGCAAATGTAAAATTAATAGTATTTGCAAGTTGATGTTTTTAGTACAGAGTCACAGTAGGTAGAGTGAAATTTTTGCAATTGTCATTTGTGATCTTTGCTGGGGAGGATTTGACAGAGTTTGGGTTTGTAAGAGAGGAATGTGAAAAAAACTTTGAGAAGCACTGGTCTAGTAGCTTTGCATAAAATCTTTTGCCTTTGGTTTGTTCATTTGCATTTTTTGTCTGTCATTTTTATGTATTCGTGAGACTGCTCTCGGTCATTTCTTTATTGAATTCTAAAAATCAAAGCTATGGGAATGCATGCTCCAGAAGACCAGAACCCCTACAGCAGGGGTTGCCAACCTTTTTCATAACATACGCCAATTTTTTCAAATCCGATATAGCCTACCAATGCGTCACACCATCGGCTATCTTGTAATGATGCTATTTCACATCATTAGCGATTTTCCAGGTAATGATGTTAAATGCAAACGGAATATTTGGTAGAGCAGCAAATAAACTTAACATTTATTTACTTTTTAATGAGCTTTGTTGTGGACTGGGTTCAATTTCACAAGTTTTTTAATGTTTGGAGGTAATTTTTTTACTGAAAGCACTGAGCTGTAGAAAATTCTTCAAATTTGAATCGGTAAGGCGCGACTTCGTTTTGCTTTTAATCGGTTTCATGGACAAAAATGCTTGTTCGCATTAAACTTTATTTCAAAACGAAATACAACTCTAAGAGAATTTTCGTAGCTCTGGGAAATTTTCACATGGTAAGGATCGCCAGAAATGAATCACATCAGAAACACCAGGGGCTGGACTGAAGGAAAGTCCTCCAAATTACGTTTTCAATATTGAATTTGCTTTGACGTGAATGATTTCCACCTTGTATGTTATTGGCATTTTCATATTCTCTTGTTCACGACGTGAGAATGGGTTTATAAGTGCCAAAATTCAGTCTTCTTCAGCAAAATCAAAACGTCTTGCAATAACTTGATCTTTTCAGTGCATTTTCTCAATTGTCATTATCAACAGCACCTTCAGTGTGCTTCTTTAAATATGGAAACTGGCTCGTATCCTCATTTCCTAACTGCGAAATGAACAGTTTTAACTTCATCTTGAATGCATTGATGTGATTTATTAAGTTAGGAAACAATTTATTCTTGCCCTGCAGTTTGATATGTACATGAACGAGATGGTCAGTGACATTAACTAAAATTTCAGATCAAATATTATCACATAAAAGAGCTCGTTCATCAGGTGGCTCGTTTTTTTTTCTTCCGGAACATCATGAACAGCTTGCTTCAAGATGATTACTGGTAACTCAGAAGGGATTTGTACGAAACAAAAGGCCGATAAAATATCGAGGAGGTTATTTTGCTTTATCACGATCACAAAAAGCGCCAGTTGAACTCATCCAATGCGCAAAACTTGGCGCATGCGCCACAGGCTGGCCACCTTGCCCTACAGCTGGCACCACCGGTGACTGTGACAAGACCTGACGAGAGATATGGGAACAAGCGGGTGGGCTGCATATCGGATCATAAACAGGCTCCGACAAATCATGCTTTAAAAAACAACGATGCAACTCTGATCAGTTTTGTGCTGTGTTGTCAGAAGATTTTTGTCCCACTAAAATTCTGCCATTAAGATTCATGAAGATTTTTACAGATGATAGGAGCTTTTTGCCTGGATTCTGCTTTTTCTTTCACTAATTGCTAAAATTCGAATGTATTACTGCAATTGGGAATGTCACAATACAACAGTTTGAGTGTTCAATCGTGACCTAAAATTCAAAGTGGTAATAGCTTCGCGCTAAACGATTAGATTCTTAACTCTACGACAGTTAATGATTTCCAAGATGCCAAGAGCTTGACGTCAAATCTGTGACGTCACAGTCATACGAAATTTTCAGGCGGTTCTACAAAAACTATGGGCCCGAGTCAGCTTTCGACGCCCATTAACTCTTAACTCACTCTTCGCATCTATGCTGCCACGAAAGATCTGAGTGGGGGGTGGCGCTAAAACTGACTTTGTCCCCGGGCGTGGGAAACACTAGGTGCGCCACTAATTGGAGTGGTCTAATTTTTGAAGCGACGATACGTTACCACTTGCTACGCAAAGCTCTCATCAAACTTGACCACATCAGTTAGGCCTACAACATTTCATGAAAGGACACATTTTATTTATTCACGGTGCAACGATTTTCTGTAGATTTAGGCGCATGACGCAAAATGGACTTTCATTTAGAAAACCTGTTGAAACCTGTTAAACATTGAGCTAACAGTTAAATTTTTTTGCAGACAAGCCTAACACTTACTTCAGTCACACTTGTTCGAATAAAACTTGCTAGGACTAAAAAAATTTCACAACCCATACCTGGAAAAAGCGAAGAAGCTTTCAGACAGAAAGAAGCATCCGTCTTAAAAACAGTGGCCTTGATGCAACTGGGATTTACTGTCACTCTGGGTAAGAAGAAAGTAAAACAAATGTTTTCCAGAAGAAGATCTGTTCTTTAATGCAAAATTCCGAATTTCTGGCAACTGATTACAGTATTAATTTATCGCAGTTTTTACGTACTGNAAATTTGCTGCAGCTAAACATAATCGTAGTTTTTCTGCAATGGTTTGAGAAGGTGTATGCTTAAAGTTACCAATTGCTTCAGAGCATATAGCGACTTCGGCATAGCTCCCTGGCAACATAAGTAGTACGTAAGTTTTTAGGCCTTGGCCTCCATGGCGTTTAGGAAGGTAAACGCTATTTTAGTTAATATTTATAAAATAAACAGAGCGTGCTTGTGTAAACCGTGATGCCAGTGGTGAATATTTTGCTCCTAACGCTCATGAAGCGAAGCTCTTGCCTGGAAAAAGCAAGCCTATTTAAATCGATGACGTTGCTTTTCACTTTAATTTTTACTGAAAATTTACAAAACCTAGGTATATTGGAAATTTCTGGATCCGCGATTACCTGTCGGAACACCTTTAGGTTTATCAGCTTAAGCAGAGTATCAGTGAAATGAAACTTGCTTTTGCAAAGTATGCATTGTGAACTTTGCAAACTTCTACTTTTGCAACGATGAACTGCAGTACTTCTCAGGACATAAAATATTTTATCATTTGTTCCAACGGTGCTTATTTTCAGTTCCTATTGTGGTCTTGCTTTTATTGGACTACACCAACGTTCTGGATTGTTCGAATATTTCCAAGCCATACGTAATTTGCTTCTACGTGAGCATGAGCAACAGGTCATTTTACTTGTGCAGTTTTGTAGTGATATCTGGAAATGAAATTGTAAAAGATGATTGGTAAAAGATGGTTGTAACGACAATAGAATCAACTCTCTAACCTTGCGGCAAATTTCTGAGGATTCTGCCTGCTTGTTTCTGTTTTCATACTTTTGTGATGATTAGAACTTGTACATAGCTATTTTTCCATAGTTGTAAGCCACAAAAAACAACGAAAGCGAAACGTTCACATTTTATTTCACAGGAAAACTAGTTTCGCGTTTTTAAACGCATCTTCAGCACTGTAAAACCGTAGGGCGATGATTGTAGTGGTTCCACTTTGAAAGAGCTCTGTGAAAATAGGCAACAAATTTATCCTGTGAGTTTGAATGGTGAATCTGCAATTATCTTGATCGGTTACATTTCTTTCGCGATGAAAACTACATCAACCCTGTTATTTACTTTTACGCAATTGGTGCTTGTAAATACTGTAGGTTTGATGCAAGTGCTATGGTGTTTTAGGCGATGTTTGCGAAATGATTACGTTCATTAAATAACCAAATCAATTTACTGCAGATTTTGCGCGCTAATGAATCTCACCTATTGCATGTGGCACTCCTTGACTTTCTATGTAGCATTAAAAGGTGTTACAAGTGTATTTGCTTCATTGCTATTCCATCATCTACTGGGTCAGTAATTCACTTCTTGCATAGGGGAAACGTATTTGTTCCTATCTGCAGTTTATTTAATTGGGACAAAGTTTGTTGTAGGCAGGGTTGTGGAGTCGGAGGTAAAATATTCGACTCCGGCTCCTTTGACATAACATGAATGAAGTTTGGCTGTCAACAATTTTGTAGCAACTAGCAATCAATGGAAATCGTGGTACATAGAGCAAGTATTCTCTGTTTCAATAAAAGTTTCAAAATAAATTGTTCCATTTCAACCAGAATTCCCAAAAAAGCAATGTGATGTAAAAAAATGATTCAATTGGACTTCAGGAGTCGGAGTCGGACGAAAAATCCGACTCCTAGTGTTCTTAGAATTCCGTTTCCACCCAAAAAACTCCAACTCCTTGTGACTCCGACACCGACACTGCGCAACCCTGGTTGTATAGGAATTTATTTCCTGATGCACCTGGCATAAGCAACATTTTATCTTTGCGATTTGTGAATATCGTCAAATGCTGCCGATTGCCGCCAAATTAACGCAAAACCGTGAATACTCCAGTCCAACCGTGTACCAAAACTTATGGGTCACAGTTGTTACCCTTACGATTGTTGAATTTAGCGTGTTTTGGATTTTTCATAAACTCGTGAGTTTGCCATTATTATCAATCAATGTAGAAAGGACTGTTAACCTAGACCAGTGGCTTCCAAACTTTTTTGTCCGCTGAACACTGCAAGGTTATTTTAAGTGGACAAGGAACCCTCGCCAGATCTGCCAAGTAACCATAAACGCTTTTTTTCACCCAAATTGCCGTTATGAAAGGTTTCGTACCGTAAACAAAAGTATACACAACAAAAGTGACCATAAAGCAAGCTAGATCCAAGCTAGATCAAGCGATATATGGGTTCCACACGCCCAAACGGCTAAAGGATATATCAGCAGTTTTTTTCTTAAAACTGGAAAGTATAGCTCGTGGAACCCTTTAGATTTGTCTATGGAACCCTAGGGTTCCACGGAGCCCGCTTTGTGAAACGCTGACCTAGACCATTGAGTTTGTTGCAAAAAAAGTTTGCTCTAAGGTTTTCACTCAAATTAAGGAAAGTAATTTTAAATCTCTGAAATTGCGTATATGATTTCATGTGCAGCAGGAAACCCGGGAGAAGAACTGAACAAAGTTAATTTCGGTTTATACCGAGAGGATTTATCGTAACATCGAGAAGATTCAAATGATTTTATGAACACGTACAACAATTTTTCCGTTTCACAGCTTGGTCAACGTATTGGTGTACAGTATTCGGGACAAAAGTTTTCGAAAATGAATTGCTGTGCTTTTTTCAAAGAGGTTGTTGGTCGTTCGTTGCTCAAAGGAAACAGATCGAACGAAAAGTCCTGGACGATCTATCGCCAAAGAAGCCATAGAATCTCGTGTGAACATTGAGAAAATCACGGAAGGCTCAAACAATTTGTTATGAGAGGCTATTACATTACAACTACTCTCTGTGTGAACCTGTACTCACCAAATTTTGTTTGCGGACTTTATTTGCATGCTTTTATTTTCATTGAAAATTTTATTTTCGTAGTGTACAGGCTGCCAGCAAAATGGTGCCGTAGCACCTGAGATCTGGCCGGTTTGGGCAATAAAAACAATCGCTACTTCTGTTTCTACTTAATAACTTTGATAATACTGTAATTAATAACCCATTCGTTATATTTATATTTATGGAAGGCGCCTGACTGTTGTGACCATGAAATAGTACTTGTTTAATTCTTTTAATAGTACTTGATTAACTCTTTTTAAGAGGTGTTCCACATAAACTATTCTCAAATTATTTGCATAACAGAATGCAATGTATCAAAATAAGGGCTTTCAAATCTTCATACAAAAGGATATCTCGTGGGGTACTCAAGAGTCTGCTGTCGCCGTCGGGCGTTTACTTTTCGTTATTTAGATGCATCTGATTTATCTAAATCTGGTTCCAATTAACTAAACCTTTTCTACTTTCACTAAGTCTTCTTATTTTGAGCGAGTTGTTACTGTCCACTGCTAGGCCGCACTAGATCTCGGGTCAGATGTTGAGCAGCCATTCGATTGTCTCATCGTCCAGAACCGTTAGGCCCTGCAGTCCATGGGGTTGTGGATGTATTAGACATTGGAGGGCAACATGGTCGACGGTTTGCTCTTCTGCGCCACACTCGCAGGCCGCAGAGACTAAATCTGCTCCAATTTAACTAAATCTGTCCGATTTAGCAGCTTCTTGTGCTAAACATGCCGATAAAATTTTTTACGAACGGCACCCCATAGTGTCCATGGGGGAATATGCGTAACAGTGTCTCGTCACTTTGTGGAAACATTCTTTAAGTTACTGCTTGGAAACTCGGTCACATGGACGATTGTTGGTTATAACTTGTGTCAGCTCCTGACACATAAGAAAAACTCTTGTTGAAAACTATTAATTTATACGTTTGGTCTTTTTTTAGAGTTGCATCGCAGCGTTTATTGACGTTGTAGTTTTCAGTTTTAAGAGGTGTTGGAGACTGGTGCTGGGGGTAAAAGGCCTATATTATGGTGTTAAAGTACAGAAACTGATTAGTCGCAATTCCAGCTGTACTGTGATGTTTGCAGAAAGGCTATGCTGGTCTGTTGGGATCAAAGTATCGCGTTTCTAGTCCTTGGCGGGCTGGCCTGCTATGGAAAACTATTCCTACTGTCAGGCCCGCAATCGGGGAGAGGGCAATCGGGCAATTGCCTCCCCGGAAAGTTTCAAAACATTATTTTTTTATTTTATGAAAGTAATGAAACATTCCCGAAATTTTTAAATTCATTTGCTATTGGGCGAGACGCTGATTGATTTAACTCAAATTTCGTTTGAGACGCAGTGTCTAGCTAGACAGCTACAATTACTCAGTCATATCAATCATCCTATGACAATTGCTGGTGAGAATACTGTCGATGTCCTTGCATCATCCTTGTATTAATGTAGGGAATTTCTGAACCAACACAGAATTGTTGCCCGAAGGTCAGGTGTTTGCAAAATTGGTTTCATAAACATTTTCGTTTTGATTGGTGCAGATATTCCCATGATGTATGTTTATTTCATCAATCATTCGTCTCTTATGCCAACATTCGAGTTTTTTGACGTTTTTGCTACATTTGCTTTTCTATTTTGCGTAAAAAGTTTACATCGTTAGAACTATATAGTTGTGAAGTTCATTGCAGGTGTATGCAAAATGAATACAAATTACTTAGAGAAGAAAAAATGTTTTTTTCCCAACCACCGCTCTTTCTTTTGTTCTTGCTATTTTTGCAATTTGCAAAACATCGATTTCGAATATTTACTGTTCTACCAATGGGAAACTTGTTTGTGCATACCGTGAATAGAGTCAAGTTTGCTGCTCCTGGGATCAATTAACCAATTCAAAAATGCTCTGATGAAACAAATTTCAATTTTTGAAAAGCCAGGTGTTAAACTGTTTGAACTGCGTAATTTTCTATCAAAGTGAATCCTACATTTTGATGGACTATCAGTGAATACAGTAGTGAGTTGGCAAACACAGTTGCAGAATAAAAAAGTCTCACATTTGTTCCGGTAAGACAAATTGCTAGTATTTACGTCTTGGCACAAGCCGACCTGCTTTCGAAGACGTTCTATGTTCTTGTTAACAAGCATAATTTCACTTTAGAAAGTGGTTATTCCATTTTTGCATTATGATAACAATCGATATAATAACAGAAATGCAGTTTTACAATCGTCAATCGTGTCGCTGCTGCAATTCGCTTTTTCATAATTAGCCACCCAGTGGCAACAAAGCAGATATCACGGAAAGTGAATTTCAATTGAATCGTTATTAATTGCTTAAATCGTTTTTAATTTAATTTTTTTTAAAAATCGTTTAAATGGTTTTTAATTTCAATTGAATCGTTTTTAATTGGGTAACACCAGGACAAAGCACAGCCAGCCACCTGCAATTATTTGGAATTTTTATTATGATGCAAAAAGCTGCTTCAAGCAGGTGATTGTATCATAATAACAAGTAATTAGATGGCTTGGTGAAGCCTACATGATTTGCTTGTGTGCTTACTGAGCGCGTTAGGTTAAAAGACAGGATTGGTAGAATATGTTTTTTATCCCACAGCACGATATTTCCAAGTGATTCAGTTACACTAGTAAGTAGTAATGTCTGGTAAAAAACTTCCTGGTAAACCAAAGCTGCCAAAAGTTTCAACATATGTGGTTGCAAGATTCAGAACTTAAAAGTTGGCTTAATGCCTATTGCCTCTATCCTGCTGATTCAACAAAAGCCTTTTGTGAAGTTTGCAATAATGCAATCATAGCGAAATATTGTGAGCTTAAAAGGCATAACTGGTAGCAAAAGCACTCAGATAAGACTAAAGAACTTTTTGCATGATTCCTAATGTAACACAAGGTTTTAAGTTACAAACACCAGATTTCGAAAGTTGTAGGGCTGAAGCTATGCTCAGATTGTTTATCGCCGAGCATTGTTCTACTGCAGCGCTCTTCAACCTTTTTGGTTATGGTGCACCCTTAAAGTTGTTTTGATGAACTCATGCACCCTGTTTACTGACACGTCCCCCATGCCCCCCACCTAATGGCGCCCATGTCTGTATGTACCCTGGCCTAAATAAGCAAGTACCCAAATTCAGTAACTCAGCTACATAATTCAATTGATAATGACTCATTGTCTGTTGCTTATGAATCACAAATAATGAACTAATTACAACAATTAGCTTGACATAGTCTTAGGCTTACGCACCACACTTTAGAATGTGCAGTCTAGGTTAAAATCTGGAAGTCGTTGGTTGGTTAATGGTTCATTTTTGCTAACAGAAAGGTTTTGTAACAAGTATCTGTTTAGTGTGACAAGTTTGTGATGCGCCCTTGTGAACCCTTTCGTAGTGGTGCTAGAAACACGGATGCCTTGCCCACATGCTTTATGGTTTAGCAGATGTCGAGATGTTTTTTAAACTTGGGTCCCGCGCTCTAGAAATGCTACAGGCCCCGCTCTACCTTAATTCGGCACTGACTAAAATAAAATTTCGAACCCTCAATTGCCTAACGCTGACCAACATGCTTTAAATCGCCAGATGACTTCGGGATTAATTGACAACCAGCGCAAAATCAAAAACCTGACTGGCGTTTTCACCCTGAAAACCTTCCGGATACTGGTGCACGTGCCGATCGTCACCCACGCTCTGCTGCTCATGTGATTACTCGTATTTATCCTTTTGATGACTCAAAGTGACTCAAATCTACGCGAAAACGGTTTTGTTTGGGCGCTAGTGTTTTGTCAGTTTCGACCCGATTAGTCGATGAGACAGACTTGTTGCACTAATTGCAGTAAATGTTCGATGTAGTCACAAAATTTTTTTAAAAATATTTATTTTAAAAATAATGTCTTAGTGTACGCAGACCGGTTTGGAAGAAACGTTAGTAATTGTGTTCAGGCTTTCAGTTTACCTTGTTATGCTATTCTGTATATTTGCAATCATTCTTAGACAAGCTTTAGTTTTGATTTGGTCTAAAGGACAATCTCTTTAGACAGCTAAATCACCGGACTGCAGCGTTTGTGAAAGACTTTAGAAGATGTTGCTTTTTTGGCATATAATGTGTCATTTCACTTTTGTGTTCGTGGTTGCGATGATTTTAACATATTAAAACAAAGTTAGAAAAGCGAAATAGAAAAACTTGGGATCTGAAGAAAGAATTACAGTATGACTAGAGTCTGCTGATTGTGAAATACGATTATATTGAGTTTAAAAGTAAAGAGATGCCAACAAAATAAACGTTGCTGAGTTGATTACCGTTGTTTGTATATAATTTCCTTACCGTCTACTCACGGTTTTACTCTCTTTCGACAAAGGTTTTAAAAATATCCTTGAAACTGTTTAGAAATCTTCACGATTTTTTCAGAAGCTTAAACTGTTTAGAAATTTCGAAGTGCCTTTGCAAGGCTTTGGACCTCATAATTTCAACTCTGATTTTATGGCCAACAACATAAGCCTCTTGATCGTTGTTTTTGTAGATCTGTGGATTTAAGCTATCTTACCCGGTAACGAACAGTTGCAACGCTTTATTTTAGCATTATTAAAAAAAAAATTGTGGTTGATGACTGTTACAAATGAAGAGTGTAGAATAACTGCAATATGTTGAAGAAACATTTACTTAAACACAAAGGTCAACAAATAAACACCAAGCTGCAAAACAAACAGGTTGGGGAAGTTGAAAAATGGTTTAAAGAATGTAAAAATAAACAACATAGAAATGACGGGATCCTTTGCAAAACAAGTGGAAAAACTATAAAAATGGAATTTCGTGTATAATTCCTACCAAGGTTGATTTTTTAGTGAGTTCTACTGATTAAGAAAAGAGTTTGTCCAACAGCAATGCAATAACATTTAAAAATGGTTTTAACTAAATAAACTTTCACATTTCAAGATAAACGTATAGAAGGATGTATTGGGTGAAGTTTTTTGGGTCCCTTTGAGTACTTCTTGAAACAGCCAAGGTAGTGTTGTAAATATGTTGGCACAAGAGGCAGTAAAAGCCCTCATACTGTGTGAGGGTATATTACGCTTATATAATTTGCAAGGGGTTACGAAAGTTGCATTCAAACCGCCTTAAGATGAAAATGCTTACAGCTGAATATGCTTAGAAATCTAAAAATAGGTATATTTTATTTGGATCTTGAACGAATGATTTCAAACTATACGGTGATTCCAGGCCAAATTTGAACTAATTGCATAGTCTGATCAGTTGGCAATGTTGAAAAGCTCTAAACACTAGAATAACATTTGTGACTTGTTTAGTTCAAGGTGAGCTGTTGCGGTAAAGAGCTAAACTGTTGCTGCTCCTTGTGGCTTGTCATCTTTAGTCAAAAAAGCATCAATATAGTCTCTTCATACGTTATATGCCTTATTATCAAATCAAATATCGAATACAATTTATTGAGCTAATGAAACATAAAATATTAATATTTGAAAACATTAGCCATCCTCAATAAGTACAGTACATGGCTCTCAATCACCTAGTTACTATTTTTCAAAAATATCCGTTAACGTATGTTTCTTAACTGTTTTTCCGTCCAAGTTCACCTTACACTTGGAGTCGGATGTATCGACATAATTTAAAAGACACGCTTTAGACAAAATTTTGTCTGCTCTTACGTGATCACATTTGAAAGCTAGTTTTTCGCAAAGCGCATTTCACAATTATTATCTGAAAGAAAACTGCACCAAGTTGCACTAAGTTTGCATCATAAATGATTACGATTTTTGTCTAGCAGCAATGAATGAACAATGGTAATAGATTTTAGCATTATTGAAATTATTTCTCAGTAATAGTGTACAACCAGAATTCTCATGCATGGAACGTTTACGATAGCAAATCTAAGAAAAGAATTTCGTCAATTCATGACATCTTCGTTGTCACATTAAGCTGCAAAATTATGTACAACGCGGTCACAAATCAGACCGCCTCGGAGTATCTAGATTCAGCTAAATATATCTGTGACTAGTTTTAGGTCTTCCTAAACAGACGTCATGTGACTGGCTGGTGCAAAAGGTCTTCGGGATCTGCCTACACTGTACCAACTGCTCACTCCGGGCAGATTTTTGTGGGAACATGATCATGCTATAATTTCCGTAAACCTCCAAATCAAGGTATGAAATCAATTTGAGTTAAATGATAAATAGAAAGCCTGGTAGGGTGCGCCGAAGATTTGTTTCAGTTGTTGCGCAAAAAAGAGAAATTGTTGCACACTTCCTGTATCGTGAACCATCAAACAGAAAATACTTTCGTTGTTACAAAACACAAACTTTGTGTTCGTTCTAAAAAATTCAGTTCTTCCAACATCCACGAATGTACTGTAGTAGACAGCTGTATCTGTATATACCCATGTTTTCAAATTAACCATGATCGTACAAAACAAGTATTAAGGTGGTCTAGTTCCTGTACATGTCTAAATCATGTCATTGAACGAAGCATTATGGATACGGCATCGAACGCAGTTACACCCAATTAGTGCGGCCGCAGTCATAAACTACTGCTCAGGTTTTCGTATGACTTGTGTGGATGTGCAGGTTAAAAGTTTGTGAAAGGAACTGAAAAGAGCAAATGTGGGAAACGATTGTGAGTTAAGAAAATTTTGGAAATTTCTGGCCACAGCGAGCCTGTAGTATAAACTATATTTGATTGGTTACGAGACGACTCCTAGTTTTGTAACCGAAGCTTTCTGTAAAATATTAAACTTTTCATGTAAACTTGTCTCCAACATTCCGCTGTTTAGTGCATGTTTGAGAATTCCAATCCGATTTGCAATGCGCTTAGGTATGCTAATATTTCGAGGCAACAAGATTGAAATGGAATTTTGAGTGAAAACGATAGGAAAATTGCATTGGTGTGAAGCACTGAGCAACAAAGCGAAATCGATAACTTAAAATTTTTGGTAAACATTTTACAAACATTATGTTGAAGCACTCATGTGGTTAACAGGAAAGAAATAGCCATAATAATCCTGTTCTGCTAAACCTGTGTATGTGTTGCAACAAAGAGCAAGACGAATATATTAAGAAAAAAGGAAAAAACTGCACACGATAGCAGTTGAACTATTTTTTCATACCAAACAACATAACGCATGCTGAATAACCAAAATTAGATGGCTTTATTTTCTGATAAGATCAAAATAACTGAAGAGTACAAACTTCAATGGATGAAAAAAATAAGTTTGTTTCTGCAGGAGGTTTTAAAAATCTTCCATCACTTAGAAGTATTACATCATAGGTCACTTCGAAAGTTCAGTGACCTTTCCAGGACAAGTTATAACGTTGACAATTTGTTTCTATATGTCCTGATATCATGTGCTTAATCTTAACATCAACCACGCGTTACATCACGTGCTTAAACTGCCGAATCCAAGTGCAACCGAGAGTCCATTTGTTTTTATCAGGCGTAACAAGCCAAGTAAGAAAATCTGAGATTAAGTTATCTTCAAGCAGGGCTGTAGAAAGCAGGTAGCTATTTTGCATTAAGGGCAATGAACCAAACACTGAAGTTACCGTTTATTCCTCCCAGCATTCTGTCTGGACCAAACTCCATCCTTGGGAAAAACATTTCGGATTTCAACTTTCGTAAGTATTGTTTATGCAAAGTTTGTCGACGTTCTTGGCTTGTTAAGCTACAGCCTATACGATCAGCAAAAACTCAAACCCCGAGGTTGTCCACTGTAATCATCTTTTGATTCATTTAAATATAATAAAGCAATTTTTTAGAGACAAATGTTTCGATTGGTTGTCATCGGTTTATCTTTGTTTTGCTACGACAACTTCGAGGAAATGCACATTTTTGTGACAGACAGACAGACATTTTTATTTGATATTTGAAAAAATCAGATGTCAGAGGGAGGAGAATGACCGCAGGGTCTTCGAGTCATCCTCCCCCGCGAAATACAAGTCGAACCGCACAGAAGACAAGTCATAATCTACATAATTCTATACATGTATCTGCAGAGATGGCGCAGACATAACCACAGGACAATAAGCACAAACAAGCAGGACATAAGCACAAACAAGACGCGCTGCAACACAATTACAGGCAAGCGGAAAAATTAAGTTTTTATACTATGTGAGGATGTTCAATTTAAATACTTTTTTT
>JGI24158J21664_10001794_pt1 | contig 24926 bp, 12 predicted proteins | sample Ectturendosymbi3_FD_21664 | JGI IMG/M metagenome (IMG submission 21664) | reverse complement strand
TAAGCCATCTTTTTTTCCGTGAGCTGCCATGTTGATCTCACAGGTAGACTGCTGCGAACGATTGTAGACGTGTTGTGTCAAACCATATTAGTTCCATCCTTGATGATAATATATTAGTATTTTACATTTTCGCCTTAAAATGTCTTGCACAATTTTAAAGCTACAGTGCAACACCGTCAATGGCGGTTGTATCAGAGTTTCGGTAGGAACCAAGTAAGCCAAGACTGCATCGCCCTATTTCCTCGATTTTCCAAACCGGAGTTCCAAGGTTTGCGAATACGAGTTGTACCCGGATGCCAAGTGTCTTCATCACTTCTACACCACACGTGTCCACACGATTTATGTACGCTGCTACTTGTCGTGGAATGTTATTAAATGAAAGCAAAGGAATCGAACCTTACAAAACATGCCCAATTTCGATTTTCGCTGTGCTCCAAAGTAAGAGTCGAATATATCAGTGGTGTAGGGCTGGGGGTGCGGGGGCTGCAAGCGCACCCCCAAAGTTTTGATTTGTCAAACATTTGGGCAAATTTGTTCCGACATTTTCAACTGTCTTAATGAAATTACACTTTTTGTTATTGAATGTACAATAAAACGTCATTTGTCATAGAAAACACATTAAATATATACACAACCAACAAACTTCCTAGTAACTTCGTGTTTTAGTTTATGAAAGTTGATGAGTAACTGACTCACTTCAATGTTTGGGCAAAAGAAGGAATGTAATTTACGTAGTTTGTTAATTGTACGCTGTGGGAATCGAGTATGCTGCAGGGCACCTACTTCATTTTAGTAAAGTCCATGCCAGACAAGTACAGAAAAGCTTTTATTTTTTATTTTAATTTTAACAACAGTGTTTGGATCAACACATTTTGCAATACAGTTTGTTGCATATATGTGAATTTGAACAATGTTGTGAGACTCAAGGCGTAGTCATAACATAAATAATATGATACATGCCATGCCACATATACCACATTTATGTCTTCAGACAAAGAAGCAACTTTAAGCCTATCTCAGATAAGTCTGAGGTTCCTTGCTGACAACAACAGCTGGAATGAGAATGGAACACCTCAGAACCGCGAAGCAGTTACTCAAGACTACTGAGGCAGCTGGCTTCTGACAATGTTCTTGCACAGCCTTAGCACACTTTTGTGCAGTTGGATTATAAAAAAATAAGTTTCAAGTGTCGTGTCAAGTTTTCTATTTTCAAGTCTATGGAAACTTGGTAGGGGTAAATATAATGTACCAACAGCTACACAAATCTCACTGGGGGAAAGTTTATCGCATGCAAGTTTTTCGGGAAAATTCAGGGAAGTTTGGGCAAAATATTCCTTGCACTCCCAAAAAATTGCTTGCTCCTACATCTATGGAATATATTGCTCTACCGCAATGCTTAACTTTTAAAAATCCATTTGCACTTGCGAAATGAAATTAGATGTTAAGAAAAATAAACCGTTCACAATTCTACCAGGAAATTTGTTAGTTTTGAGGACATTTTTCAAAGTTACTCAAGTCTGAAAAATTGCATGAATATACAAGAAACAAGTTGCTTTCTAAAAATCTGAACGTTTTACTTTTAGCGAAGTAAACAATGCTGATTCGTAGGCGAAATATACACTCTGCAAGATCTTATTGTCTGAGTCTTTGCTGAGGAAGGATTTCTTTCCATAGACAGTGTTTCTCAATGTATTAATGATTTCATCTAAGATAAGCAATAAAATGTTACCACATATATTTTGAAAAGAATAAGTTCTTTTTAGCCAACGACAATCAGTTGCTTTAAAACCTGTAGATCACTTGAGCGATTACTGACCCATTAACGAGAGTTAATATCAACCACTCTCCCCGCCCCAGATGTGAAACTGATAAATTTCGAAATACAGTATGCATGTGTGTGTGTGTTTCTTATCAGCACGTCTCGAAGAATTCAGTGCTCTTGGCAGGTGCGGTAGGTGCTTATTAAATTCAAATCCGCAAGCTGCTTATGATCATGTTCCCACGCTTTCTTGGAAAAACTTATGCTGCGCTGCTCACGATTGTAAACGCTCATTCCTTATGTGGTTAAAGCTGCTACGCATAACCATCGACGTTTTACCCTGTTGACAAATTTGTTTCATGTCATTGAAATTATAACTTGCCTTTATTATGTTAAGCGCTTTTCAACGTCCAAGAAAAAGAAACCTATATCTACTGTACATATCTACGATCCATAACAAACTTCTAAATACAATGCTAAAAGTTCAAGAGATGCCATAGAAATAGATAGCAAAAGTAGTGTTAAATGATAAACGATAATGGTTAATGCTGGCTATTAATTGTTGCAGTTTGCTTAAAATATTTCTTTTCTTTGCCTAGAAGATTTTCGGGAAATCAACAGCGCTTCAGTCTTTCATACATACACTTCTAAGCATAAATCGCAAGATGATTGACCAGAGTGAGCAACTGATCTTTCGCAGTTCACTTTTCTTGCGTGTGCGGTCCAGGCTGAAAATCAAATAGACAAATTGATAATTTGGTAAACACTAGTGTGGTGCCTGAAGAAGACTGCTAACCAGCAGGTTACAGGTGCCGCAGGGTAACTACTCTGTGAAACAATTTTTCATCAAGCACAAATTTTAGATGTGGTGAAGAGTTAAGAGGGTACTCGATCAAAAACCAATATTAATCAGGTCTTTGCAACTATACGTCTGCGTAACCCCCACTCACCTAATGCTACGCCATTCACGCTTGCTCGGTATAACAAACTTCATATGTTATCAATTTCTATGGTACAAAGTTTTAGTTGGTTATCACTTAATTGAATCTGTTACAAACAGACTTGTACAAATTAATTTTCAGCAACAAGCGTATCATTTAAAAATGCAATATTACTGTATTATCCGATCAAACTCATCAAACAAATCTCTAACAGCCATAGTCGCATGAGACAACTTGCTAACGAAATCGGGTCAAAAGTAATGTTTTTTTTTAATGTTTTCAGGTTTTAGCAGAACAAAAAGAGTGACATAATTATTTATCTAAAAGAGGGTAATTATTTCAAATATCTTTTTTTCAATCATGAAAACTTCAAATAGGATTATTTTGTGATATAGTCTCGCCTGATTGACCACATTTTGTTTCATCTGCTATCTTTTGGGCAGTCCTAATTCAAATCAGTCCTGAAAATGAACCTAGTTGCAACATCTTTTCCTCCGCTCTCAAAAAGTTTGTAAAAACGTAGTGGTATGAAGGTGTTTGCGATCCACCTATGAACTAAACTCGTCTAGAAATGAAAATGGCCACTGTAAATCTATGTAAGTGAGCTAAATACACAAAACGGTAAAAATTGTGGAGATTCTTGAAAAACAGGTGAAGTCAAACAATGTTGTGGAAAAAACTTTACATTCAAACGCTTTTTATGCGGTTATACTCTCCCTACGGATCAAAAAATAGAATCTTCCTACTTGATTCTCAGATTTCAGCACCAGACATGGGTTTGTATAAATAAATGTAATTCGTCTGACCATACAAACGTCAGGTTTTGGCTGGTGTTTATTCCGTTTGAACCAAGTAACTGTAGTCGAAAAACTTCTTCGGCATGTTGGAAGTGGAAAAAGCAAAGTTTTTATATCTACACACATAAAATACGAAATATTTTGAAAATAAGCATTTTGTTCTCAATAGTTCCTTTGCCGTATCGCGTTTTTCTGCTAAATGCAACATTTTTTTCTGTGCGGATTGTCGGCAAACTGAAATGCATTGCAAAAACGTGGTCGTCTTAAAAATAAAACTAGTTACTGGGATCAACAGTCACAATCAAACGATTAACACTGCACGAGTGCAAACTCTCGACGCTATAGAAAAGGAACACTTCAAAGTTAATAATGGGTGCAAAACAGAAAACAGAAACCAATACAAAATGTAAAAGATTTATCTAAAACCTTCAAAATTTCTTAATTTCATGACGGAAAAATTACGCAATCAATTAAATAGAAAAATTAATTTTTGCCTTCATTTCTCCAAGTGAATTTGCAGAGCATTGGTTCTTTCTGCCAACTGCCCCGTAACTCACGGACTGTTGGACTGCTGATTTGTCTGCAGGTTGAAAAGTTTTTTCTTCGTGAGTATCCTACGTAAGTTATAATGCGTATAGCGCCCTTCAGTGTCAGACCTATTACCGCATAGGGACACAGGCTGCTTGCCACAAGTTTTGGTTGAAAAACAAACGTCCAAATTTATATGCTTGTGTATACTTTGATTTGAGTATACTAAATTCTCAGAAATTCTAGCGGCAAGATTCATATTCAGCCAATCGTTTTAAGCTTCATTCTATGATCAGTTAGCTGTTTCATGCACGAAAAGTGACTGTGATTATTCTTCGCCTTAGAAAAATGATGGAAATCTAATTGAAAGTTGTTAAGAATTAAAATAGTGCCATAGCCTATCAAAGGCTCTAAAGTAGTCGATCAAAGACTCTGAAGGTGCGGATTACGCCTAGTGTTTTTTGAAAGAAAAGCGACAAAAGTGCCTCTGGAATTTTTTTCTCAGGTCCCCATGAGGTCATTCAAAAAGACCTTGACCTGCCCCAGTTGTGTCTTTGCACCAACAATGTTCAAACCCGAAAGTTCCCAAGTTTTTTTAGTGAAAAAACAAGAATTTCCGAATTTTTAGAGGGTTTGAAAAAGCTCTCTAGCTCTATCGGCTGGCGAGTTATGGCCGAATGTGAGCGAACTAAAATTTTTGCTTTGCACGAATTACAAGTTTAAACTTACAAAAAGACTTTGGCTGCAAAGCGATTACTTTTTCAACATTTTCTTACAAAATTTTGTGTTGCGTATATTTTTGGTAAAGTATGCACGGATTTGGTTCGATACAAAAACTCAAAGCAACAGAGAGAGAAAGAGTTTTCAAGTGTTTTGACTTATACCACAGTAATGCTTCATAGGCTAAAACACAGAAAACCGAAAACCACGCTAAAATTTATAAAAACAACAAACAAAACAGCATGTTTGCAGCACCTACTTCAACAAGTTGACTCCGAATGTATCGCGCCAGTAATCGCTACAGTCTACAACAGACAATGGGTCGATGCTCATTACAGAGAAGTTTCAATAGTTCTAAAACAGTGGTTGCCAACCTTTTCAGAGTAATGGACCCAACCCTTTCGACGATTTTACTAAAAGCTTGGAAACTCACTGATAAAATCAGTTAATACCGTTACGGACAAGTACTGCTTTCTGGTAAAATGCTTGGAAGTACAGTAGACGAAAATCTGGTGACATTTTATAGAATTTTCCAGTGCATGAAAATTTTTTTCCTAGACGAAATGCAGCTAAATTTGTCTTGTTTTAACATTTAATCTGGCAACACTATCTCTATTATAGCATACTTTTTTTCTCAGGCGTCATTACAGATTGTTTGTTCCAGCCAGCCTGCAAAGTAGGATGGTAATCTCACGAAGATTTTAGTCAGTGTGAGAGTTATGGTTGATAGGCTGAGGTTAGAGTTGGGGTTAGTTATTACAGGGGTTAGCAATAAGATTTAAGTCAGAGTTAGATTTACAATTTAGTTTTTCTATAGGCAAAATAGAAGCTAATGAACGCAGAAAGTTTTTAAATTAGTCTCACTCCTGTTGGTTGCTGAATAAGTGTCGCTGATCACTTGAGTTGATCATGGTTATCCGATCCAGATATAATCCAGCTGACTGTTTCCACAAATTGATACTTATTTTCATTTTTGACTGTGTGGAACTTTTTGTGGAAACATTTATTTATCGCTTTTTGTTATTTTTCGCTTTGTGATGAATACTCATTTTTTCTATGTTTTTGAAATAGCACTGGATCCTTTCATCTTATGTACACAAAGGTCATGGAACCTCAAAAATCTTTCTGCGAAACCCTGGGTGTCCATGGACCACCGGCAGTGGCTAACTAGAGATTTGAACCGAGGGGGCAAAATTAGCTGAAAGGGGGCCCACTGGCCACCGTAGGGGGGAAACTAGTCAACATTCAGAAAAAAAGTTAAAAAATGATAGTGAATCCGGATGTCGTGGGCGAAAACACTCCGAAAAACACAAAAAAGCAACAACTTACTGAAAACGAAAAGAATATTAACTATCAAAATGTCAGCTGAAGGGGCCCAGTTTTTAAGTTTATTTTGCCAGGAGGGGCGGCTCGCCCCCTGGCCCCCGTCAGTTACGCCGCTGACCCAGCGCCGGATTAACAATAGTAGCAAATGTAGCAATTGCTACGGGCCCCGCGCTTTTGGGAGCCTCGTGGTCTTCTGTAATAAATCTTATTTATTACATTATATTTAAAAATTTGTTCAGTCTAGGAAGTCAAGAAGTCAGTATTTTGCTAAATTTGCACTAAGTAGTAAGCGAATGTTTTCAATTTAACGCTGTCTGTGTTCAGAAATTCTTGTTTAATTCGTTTTGTGCAGTTTTGTAACAAACGGCATAAAATTGCGGTCAGCAGTGTTGCCATTTTAGCTGATTTTCTGCTAAATCTTGCAGGATTTTCTCACTGTTAGCTGTAAAATTTTCAATCTAGCTCTAGCAGTTAGCTAATTTTCTAGCAGGATTTTACCAACCGTTTGGCAGGTTTAGCAGGTAACAAATTCCTGACCAAAAACCTATTTTAAACCTATTTTAAAACTGTACACCTTCTTCATCAAAAAATATACTTATCTTCTTCATGACATTTTGCAACTGGGTAACACCAGTGGCGATTCTAAAATGAAAAAACTGGGAAGGCACTGCGGGGCCAAGGAAAACAGTGGGAGCCAACATAAATGTCTCTCCTGCATGGCGATTTTCCGTCGTAATATGAAGATTGATTTGCTATGATTAACCCTATCAAACCCAACATAGGCTTGTGAATATCGTCAGAACCGTCGCCAGAATGTCTTCAAATCGTTTAAAATTTTGCTGACTGAAAGTTATTTGCTGTATATGTCAATCAAACGAACTTGAACGTGAAATTCAGCACAAAACTGTGGGCCCAGGCAGGGGGAAGCCAGAAATCTTGGGGGCCATGGCCCACCCAGGCCCCCCATTAGAACCGCCACTGGGTAACACCAAGACAAAGCACAACCAGCTGCCTGCAATTATTTGGAATTTTTATTGTGATGCAAAGAAGCTGCTTCAAGCAGATGATTGTATCATGATAACAAGTAATTAATTAGATAGCTTGGTGAAGCCTAAATTATTGGCTTGTGTGGTTAGTGAGCGCGTTAAGTTGAAAGGCAACACTGGTAGAATATGTGTTTATCCCATGACATGACAATTCCAAGTGATTCAGTTAAGCTGGTAAGTNGTACTGTCTGGTAAAAAANTTCCTGGTAAACCGAAGCTGCCAAAGGTTTCGACATGTGTGGTTGCAAGATTCAGAACTTAATGCAAAAGTTGGCTCAATGCCTGCTGCCTATCCTGCTGATTCAACAAAAGCTTTTTGCGAAGTTTGCAACAATGCAATCATAGTGAAGTACTGTGTGCTCAAAAGGCATAACTGATAGCAAAAGCACTCAGATAAGACTAAATAACTTGTTGCATGCTCCTTAACGCAACATAAAGTTACAAAGACCAGACTTAGAAAGTTGTAGGTCTGAAGCTATGCTCAGATTGTTTATCGCTGAGCATTATTCTACTGTGTAAAAACATGCAACCATTTGAAAGAGATCCTCAAGAACTGTGTGTCATACAAAAAAAGAGGCAAGCTGCAGTTACGTTGCTCAAAAAGTCAAAATGTTCACTGATAGAAAATTGTGGGCCGAAACGTGTGTTGGCCAAAACCGGCATTTTCAGCTCATGCTTATTAAGAGTGAGTGCAAGACGAAAAATTAGTATATTGTATAACTTTGTAGGTTTCTTTTAATCATATTAAAAATGACAGTTTTTTAACAGAATTTCACTGCTTTTAGCAGATTTTAGCTGAACATTTGTGACAAGACCTTCAGCAGAATCTAGCAGTATTCTGTGGCACTATTTAGCAGATTTAGGTCACAACCATCTGGCAACACTGGCGTTCAGAAAGATACACTCAGACTGCCATGTCACGATGCAAACTGGATAGAACATACAGAGAGTAAAGCTAGAAACACGGATGCCTTGCCCACACACTTTATGATTTAGCAGGTGTTGAGATGTTTTATCAACTTGGGGCCCCGCCCTCTTGAAATGCTACGGGCCCCGCGCTACCTTAACCCGGCACTGCACTGACCACCGGTTGGGAATCACTGTTTTAAACCCACTGCAGGTTGCAAATATCAGCGTCAAATATAACCGAGTTTGGATAGGTAAATCAAGTGGTTGCATCTTACGCCCAACTGAAGAAATTGAAAGTTCCATAAAAGGAGCTCCACAATCGAAAAGCTAGGAACTTCCTAACATTACGTCTGCTTGCAGAACACGGCCGGCAAAACACGTTTTTTATGTTGTTGTTTTAAAAACTGCAAAATTACCTTAATTTCAAGTAAGCTATTTAAATATTAATTACAGAAACTTAAAACGTTTTAACCCTGGAATGCTATCATGGGTCTGTCAGACCTGGGTCAAATGAGGTCACTCACGTGAAACTACGTAAGAGCGCGTCGGCGCGCTTTCAACTCTTCAGTAGCCTCTTTTTTTGTGTGACTTGTAAATAGGTGCACTTGCGGTCATCCACGCTCTTTTCGATTTTGCACAGGGAGTGAGTTCGGGTCTGGCAGACCCGACGAAAGTATTAGTGTGAGGTGACATGGGTCACCCTATCCCACGTTATAGTTAAAGGGGAAAAGCGCCAGGTGGCCTGTAAAAATCTGAAACTTACTCAGCGCATGCTTCCACGGTCTTGTTAGCACTTCTACGGTCTTGTTAACAAAAGGAGAAGTTCTTCACGCCAATAATTTTTGTTATATGAGTAATTCAGTTAAGGCATGTCTGACGCTTTCGCTATATTTAGCCTACTTACTTTTCATCAAAAATCGTATGGTATTTGAACAAAGTAACTTTGTTAGTGCTCAAACTGCTCAGTGAGACTTATATTTTCAGTGTAGTTTTTTTGATAAACTGCAGTTGAAGGAAAGTATATTTTTTGTTTTTGAATGCCGGGTCTGGCACACCCGACGTTAGTATTAACGTGACAAAAATCGAACGATAGTAATCCAGGCAACCCCGCGTTCCTTACAACAATGCCTATCGAATTTACATTGCATCCGCAGAATAGGAAACAATTATATGCTTTTTTACACAATGCACATCTTTATCCATGATTTATATCCTCTCCTTTCAATGATATGATGCTTTTTTTACAAATATCCATTTTTCTCCCATGATCACAATGACCAGATGCAATAGTCACTAGTGCCTTATTTCAGGGTTCATATCACTTCAGTATCGACTATATGTACCAACTGACTCTTCCAACCATGTGATGGGTGGTGTATAAGCATTTCTGAACCCTTGTATTCTTTCAATTAATTTGATATGGACCCTGTGTCGTAAATCAAATAAAAATATATAGTCAGATTAAAAAAGATAGTGCGTTTCATACTTGGTAAATAACAAAGCAAGAACACTTGAATGCAGGAAGATATATGGGACATACAGGTGTTTGTGACGGGTAGGTTGGACTGTGCTGTAGTTGTGGCATTATTGCCGCGAGTTAAACTTTTAGCATTGTTTTTTACCATTGATGGCCAATCCTCCTTGCACATTGCACAAGAAAATAACGCTTCCACAGGCAAATGAACCTACTCTGCGCGATCTTCAACAGTTGTTGGGTTCAGTGTGCAAGCACCTTGACACATTGACGGCATAATCTAATTCTTCAAGTGGTTATTGCTGAAAATAGTTCGGAAACAGCTCACTGTAACATCGATCTTTTGGAACGTATCTTCACTAACTGAAGCGTGCCTTCAACCCATGGCCACCACTCACTTGCAAAATCGCACCCTGGACGAACTACGGCTACGCTCAAAAGAATTCAATGTTATGTTTCACGGCATTCAATCTGTTGATAAGCGCGAAACTGTGGTTCATTTGGAGTATTTGGTGCGTACGTTCTTGACTGATAAGTTACATTTTTCTCCTGATCATTTATAAGCTAAAATGTTCAAATATTCATCATCTACCAAGGCGAGTTGATGCTACCCATTCATCGCACGATTATTCAGTAAACGTAATATGTTCCTTTGTAAAGAAGCTGGCCAGGAAGGACAAATTTACTCTACTGAAACTTGACAAAGATGCGAGATAATTCAAAGTGAACATTAATTCCTACCATACCATTTCAATGGCGAAAAAGAGCAACTTTATTAATTACGCACGAGGTGACTGATGGGCGATGGGGTTGTGTAGTTTTGTGCATTTCATGGTACTGCCCAAATTATACCGTTGGGCAAACCGGTCGCGCCATTTACACAGCAAAATTTGCGATATCAGGGGATACCACGGGAAGGTGTTGCNGTGGACACAGTTGTGAAAACGAGGCNTTGCAGTGAGTCTACTGAAAGCGCAGTCATGCGGCAATCACTACACCTGAAAAGGAGAGGCTATGTATTGCGCTCTTACTGTCCTTTATGGGACAGGCCAAAAAGTCTTTTTGGTCATTTTTCAACCACTCCCCAGTCACAATCTTGAGACACAGTATGTGAAGAAAATACATTCCTCAACTCGTGACAGCAGAATATCATGTCGCAAGTAACATTGCATTATTGGAAGCCTTGATTTAGCCACTGTAATACCAAAATGTTTTACATAAAATTAGTGTGTTTTAATGCCTTTCAAAAGTAAATTAGGTGGAAATATGACTGACAAGTAATCGAATGCAAATGGAGTATAAATTCATGTAACAACTTTAAAGTTGGCATGTTCGACTGATATGCAAAAGTTACAGTCGTCGGTAGGTGGCGTCAGTGGGTTGTGGCTGTAGCGGGTTGGATGTCAAGAGAACAGATGGACAGGTTGTCCAAGAGGAGAATGATTCAAACTTTGTTATTTTTGTCTGATCTAAATTTACATGAACACTAGTGGTATAAAAAAAAATCTTATTGATCAGATTTCTGGTTCCCATTTTGCAAAATTAAACAACTTTTATTTAATTGAGACAACATCACATGGTTTTAAGTTGCGTTCTGGCTGGCTTACTTGAATCATACGCATTTTTCACTGGTAATGAAGATACGGAATCATACAACGTTACTTCAGAATTGGTTGTATTAATATCCTTTAGTTCAGTTCAGCTTATTTAGTACTCCGACCACATAGAGGACATGTGGTCAGGAATGTCAGGGCATGAAGCGACGGCCGTAGCCACAAGTTCATGTAAAACAACAAATGCAAGTGAAACACTTTATTAAAACAAAATAAATAAATATGAAAGCATTACAATAACGTAACAACACCACACTATGAACACCGCAAAAACACACTCTAAATTTGATCAATTTGAAATGTATTTTACAACCGCAGCAATCCACATCCGAAAACCTCAGCCTACATATAAGATGCCCCCATAACAAAGCTTTTTGCTCAAAAATGCAGCATGGCAGCTCAAAAAGTTAACATCGCAGCTCAAAGTTACCGCGAAAAATATAACATAGCAGCTCATGGCCCAACCACGTTACTTCTTTGACAGTGGTAAAGAAAATTGCTATGTTATCCACAATTTTTATATGATTTATTTCGGAAATATCCATTTATATTGTAATTAGAAAAATTAGTAATTTTCTGATTGATTAAAAATATTTTATATCACTTATTTCCCGGAGAACAAGAGGAAATTGTTAATAAAACCAGTGAAAATCATTACATTTTTTAAACATATATTGAACATTCAAAATGATTTAGCTCAAGCTTGGGAGTTTGACACAATAAATCAAGTGTCATAGCTCTTTGTCTGTTTCTGGGACCAGCAAATAATAAACGATAATGTACCCTAAATGATAATGCAAAATAGAATCACGATATATTCATTGAACTAAATTGTAGCATTAATATTCATGTCGACTTGAGCATCAGATAGACTTTCTCTGAAATACTATTGCATTTTACTTAATGATTTCTTTTGAAATTAACACAGGTCAACAAAAATAAACGTTTTGTTTTCATCGAGGATATATGACAAGCTGTAACTTTTTTAGACTACAATTGTACGCTGATTCCAAATTTGGCATTTGTTTTCTTTGGGCACATCAAATTGTAGAGTTACGATGAGAGACTTGTTAGGTATATAAACAGTACATATCTGATAAGTTAGCTTTTGTTGTTTCCAAGTGAACAGTAACCTGATAATTCAGTCTGTATAAAAGTTTGGTAATTTATTACAAATAATCGAAAAGCAACAAGTTGGACATACAGACGACCAGTGTTTTCTTCTAAGAAAATTTTGCACCGAGCAAATTTTTGTTTTGGTGAGCATGAGCATTTTAAAGCTGAGTTAGCCGAGTTTGAAATGAATTACAAACTTTGTGAAATATTAGAATAACGTAGGGCTACAATATTTTCATCAGCAATTTACGACTGTCATTTATTTGACTATAATATCTGCACTTAACAAGCCAAATGAAAAACATTGATTCGTTTTAAAGATTGAAATAAGAGCTCCAGTGTGGACGGTATGTTTCAGTCAAAACACAAAACAAAATCCTCATTTACTTGTCCTGTTTATCCCATGAATATTTTGCAGTTTCTTAAACAGTAGAATCAAATATAGCCTGCTTGCATGAAATATATCTTAAATTGTACATCAGCTTTAACTGACTAGAAACTGTCTCAACTAGAAAGCTTTCTCTTGCGTTTAGGCCATTGTGGCTGCATCAAGGAAAAATCCCTCCACGTTGGCGTAACGAGCCATAAGGCTGAACTTAGAAGCGTAACCTTTAAAATTACCCGAAGCATTTAATGGCATTGCAAGTTTCAACATATTTTGCCCATCTTTCATGTGTCATCAGTAGAGCAACCAATTTTTTGACCTAAAAACGTAAATTTTGACTATAATTGATACATTTCACTTTATTTTGACTATAAATTTTCTGCGTTTGCAACTGCAAAATAATTCAGCCATAGGTGTTGAGTTTAATCCAGAGGCATATTCATGCACTCTGTGAGAGTTCGAAATTAAAAAAAAGTTTGGTTGTTTAACTTTGGGGATGATATATTGATAAGTGTATTAATAACTACAGCAGAGTTAAACCTGAGAACATCATGAAGTTGAAACAACATATGCATAATTGATTGAGCATTTACCAAACCAAGTACTGTAGGACCACTTTTCTTGCCTTACTACACCTATCCTACACAATATTAAATCGTCCAGTATTGGCAAAACAACAGTATTACGTCAGAAATTGCAACAAACCCATTATTATCACAGAATGGCAACTAATTTTGCAAAAGCATATCAATATCTGTTGTTGTAGTTTCAATAAAATATTTATAAAGAGAAAAACTCTGCTCCAAGAAAAGTTTGGCCCAGCAACAAATTTTGACCTAATGATAAATTTTGACTTTCTTTGACCTAATAACTTGGGATTCCCTCATGGTATGAGCGTGAAATTTGGTTTGTGGACGTTTTATAAACTTTAAAAAAGGCAGATAAATTTTGACTTTATTGACTTTTGGTTGACCTAGTCATCAGTTTACAACGATTGCGCATTTGTTCATGAACGCACACAAGTTTTGGTATTAGTCAAACGGTTTAATTTCATCAAAAGCAACGTTTTCTCAAGCAGACACTCACATGATTGAGTGGTTTCCAATTCAGTTATTTGCAACAGAAGCATCTAGTCAAAGCATCTAAATTCAGAAAATAAAGTGGTCCATGAATCCAGATATGTAACAAAAGGTTTGTGCACCAAAGACACATCTGACATGAGTTACTCACATTCGTGATCCTTGCCTTCACTGAGTTTTCTTGTTATTGATTTAACTTCACTTGATATGTACACCTGATTCTCTAACTGGAATTGTTTACTTAACAGAGATACAGTACAACCTCAAAAGTTGGTGATTTTGACTTCTCAATATCTTTAACTTGTTCATTAAAAACAGCCACAGATGACTGCAAATGTCTTAATGTCTTAAATCGAGTTCACTCAAAGAATTTTCAAAAATTAATTTCAGAACAGTAAGCTTGAATGTCGATGGACATGAACTGTGATTACGAAGCTGGGTATAATTGAAGCATACTTGGCAAGCTAAGATAAAGTGATAGCCACCTACGCTGTGAGGAAGAAGTTTTTAGTGCTCATTATCCACAAAGTCATAAGATTCTTTTCACTTTTCTGTGAGAACTGTGCAAATGCAACGACACATAATGCACTCAGCTTCAAAATCAATTCGTACTTTTCTGAAACCGGGGTACTTCTGACGTAGCGTTTCATTAAACTGCAATTTTCTTTTTGGCATTACTGATCAGCTATCATTACCTGAAACTTGTTGATGGCACTTCGCCCCTCAACGTGTATACTAAACTAATGAATATGACATAAAGACTGACCCCGAAGTCAAAACACTCCATGGCTATCGTTGCAAAATTCGAAGGACAATTACTTCCGCAATGACTTGTAAACTACTGTCACCGAACTAAGCGAAAGCTCTCAAAGTGAACAAATTACAAGAGATGAATCATGGGCGAGAAATATCTTGTGAATTGTGTTGATGTGACTGATAATGTGTACTCGTTTTAAATGTAAAACCGTGTAAATAACATGCATCCATGTGTTACAAGTAACTAGAAAACGAGAAAATGGTAACTTCGACTGAACTATATTTGACTTTCTAAAAAAGGAATGATATCACTAACCTGGCAAGAAGAAACCTCAACACCGCTAGTCCAAACGTGACAGACAGCTGAACTAACAATGGTTGACAGCCAGAGAAATGTTTTTCTTGTAACTGCATTTTGTGTTTATTGTATTATTACGTGTGCCTTTGTAACTCAGAGAACTTGATCACCGAAAAACGCTTTGCGAAACAAAACCAAATTTATAAAGAAAATAAACTCGAGACAAACCAATGCTGTCATGCCAGCGAAGTCAGATGGTAACTCTGAGAAAGCGCGAGCAAAAGCTTAAATGACCCAATACTCTTAATGATTCTCAACCTTTGTTGTGTTTCCAGCTTCAGATATTTTTAGCCTAGTTTTCAGACATTTTGGTATGAGTTTGCGACAGTATGTCGGGTTTACCTTCCAAAAAAGTGTCGAATATTCAAGACCAACGTCATATTTCTTGGTATTTTCTTTTTATTTTAGAGTTCTTATTGCTTGATTACTTCTGGGGAATTGAGTTAAGTTAAAACTCAATAAGCAATTTGACGGCAAACAAATCTCGTGATCCGCAGGACTCTCAAAAATCGTAGACGATTCGACAAATTGTATAAGAGAAGATTGCTTCCGAGTAGAAATCCGGAGCTGTTTCTTTCCCTTTGGGCAGTGGTTTGGCAGTATTAAGTTGTTGTCCATAAAAAAATGAATCTCGAAAAAAATTGCAGCAAGTTCTACGGCATGGCAAACGCACGAAAGAGTACTAAGGTTAGCTGCATGAAGGTTCAGTGTTCAAGTTGATACCCATCAGGCCCACCTTCTGAGGCCTGGTTGAGGTTGGTGACGAAGTTTGAGGACACGTTTTACCAAACTAAGATTCGACTAACCTTCGTGTTTTGATGTACGAACAGAGTGCTGCGAAGCGACTTGGATATTCGACTTCAGACTGCTTTACGATAATGTTCTAGCAGTGTTATAACAGAGTGTTTAGCAGTGTTGTAACAAGAATGGTACTACTCTGCGCCCGAAAGATCATACAAGCCCGTTCGGCAACTCTGGTGTCAAGGTATTATGATATTTACTTTATTTTATAAACAAATCTCAGGCAGTGCCGGATTAAGGTAGCGCGGGNCATGTAGCATGTTAACAGAGCTGGGCCCCACATTGAAAACACACTTGAACAAGTAAAAACTGTTAAATCATNAATTATGTGGGCATCCATTTGAATACCATTAGGCATGCTGAATTTCGTAACTGCGAAAATCCTGATCTTAANTAGCAGCTGGTGGATATTATGGGCTACATATCTTTTTACCAAAAACGTATATACGTATCTTTTTACTAAGGAGTACTGTACAGCTCACACGTACAGTACAAAGGCAGTAATTGATGCTTCCAGACTCATCAAGACATTTGATCATTGCTGTATCTAAACAATGTAGCCTCAGTATGTGTCGAAGTCGATTGTCAAGAGCAGCAAACCTATTGCTTTAATATTGTATTTTCTAGATTTTCCCTCAGCGAATTTGTTTATGATACTGCTGGTGTCTATTTCACATAGACGTTCATGCTCTTACTCTTTAGAATCAGGCTGTTCAGCTTCTTTTGTCTAATGGTGTTCTTTTGTTCAATCTTCAATCTTAAGTTTAAGAAATGACCGTTCTCCACTGCAGTTGGTTAACACGAAAGATAAGTAAGTGCACAAATCCTTTCGCAAATTTGTGAAAGAAGACTCCAAGTACACTACCCAAAGGCCAGTGATTAGGTGACAAATCCAGGGCTGCCACTGATTTTTTTAAATTCTATATATATAATCAGGTGTGGATTTTAGGGGAGGCGAACGAGGCGGTCACCTCAGGCACCCTTTTTAGAGATGTCGTGAGGGCTCCCCTTTTGAGCCTTTCGCACTTAGTTTTTGCAATCTTTTGTCAAAAAGCTTATCAATGACGTTAAACCCACATTTAATAAGCTCTGAAGCAAGTCATATGTTTGTCAAAATGAAGCAAAATTATGTGCGAATAAATGAGGCCCTCAACAACTTGTTCGTTAACCATTCGTGTGAAATGCTGTCTGTGTTAATATGAAGTTGAAAATAGAAATGGCACGTATAATTACTCCACGGGTATAAGGCGTAGTTGTGGCCATAAGCCAACCCACCTACACGAAAGGGGGGGAAAAATTTGACAACTTTTTACTGCCACGAACAGGCAGTCACAATTAAAAACTATACTGAATTAAGCTTTGTACAATACACTGTTTCACCGTATCACGGATCATCAGCAAAGCTAGTACAGTATAATAGAGTTCGCACTCTAATGCCAAAGTCATTGAGAAAAAGGATTTGCCACTGTTACCTAACGATTAGTGGGCAAGCATTCCCATCTTTCCAGCAGAAAAATTAACTCAACTAAAACATTGATTAATTTGACAACTAGCAGAACCTTCCATAAGCTAGGCTACGCCACAAAATCGCATCTTGTTGCAGTTGGGTAGGGACAGCAGGACAGCTTACCATACGTAAATGCAATATATTATGGCTATGTAAAACAAGAAATGCAAAAAGGAGGACACTTTGACATTTTTGATTGTCCTCACAGGACAATTTATTTTTCATGAAAAAGGAGGAAACGTTCTGCAAAAAGAGGACGTATGGTAGCCGTAAAAATAAGTATAAAATCTTATCAATATACAAACAAAGTACACATTTAATTCAAATAGCTTCTGCAAGAACCATGCTACATGCTCAGAAGCGTTCTGCTTTTCTTAAAAAACGCTAGTGATGTTTTACTTTTTAGTTTTGGAATGTTGCAATTTCGCGAGAATGACATTTCACTACGCAAATGGGCTGGTGGTACTGTCAGAGGCGGGTCCAGGGGGTGGGCGATTGGGGCGATCGCCTCCTCTAAGACCTACGAAAGTAACTTTACTCACCATGTTTTTTATAATTCGGAAAACAATCGCGATATAAGGCTGTTTTGCCATACATTGCTTTGTCACAGCAGTTTTGTGAAGTATACTTCATCTCTCTTACAGTACAGTAGTGAACCCGTAATGAGACGACTTGGCTACCAAATGTTGGTGAAATCTCCCCCCCAAACTGGCTGGATCCGCCCCTGGGTACTGCGCATTTGCGCAGTTGCGCACCTTGCAGGGAACAATGCAGAGGACTTTGCCTTGATAATTAAACTCATATAACTTGTAACTTGTTTACTTCAAAACACTAAAAGTGTTTTGAATAAAACTTTCTTTTATAAGGCGTGGCTGGATCAACACGAAACAACATTCAGCAGTAGTGCCACATCAAGTAACTTCACTCCACAGGTGAAACAAGCAAGGAATTAATCGCAATTTTCAATAGGAAATCGATTTCAGGTAACACCACGCATCGCCAGTCCTTACATCTGCAAGCAGTGCTAATAGGTGAAATTTTGAAAGGCTAAAGCAAGGTCAGAGTAAGCAGAGCCTAGTCGGCTGATTCCTCGAAAGCCTACAGAAATCCTAGCGTTTATTTGTAGTCCCACATCATTGATTCATTCCAAAACCCCTGCTATCTTGCTTCCATAGGGTGAATATCTTGTTGAAATCTTTAGCCTAACTCTTCTTCTGAGCCCGTTCTTCAAACCACTGCTTAGCCACACTAGAACTGCGGGCAGGTGTTGAGCAGTCATTCGGTTGTCTCACTCTCATCGTCCAAAAACGTCAGGCCGTGCAGTCCATGAGGAGTTCGATGGATTGAACATTGGAGGGCAACATGATCAACGGTTTGTTCTTCTGCGCCACACTTAAGAAGCCGCAGAGGAAGCCATACCCCATATGTACAAGCAGGAGTGGAAACATCCGACACTATTGCGGAGGCTGTTGAGCCGGACCCAAGCTGTTCTTGGGAGGGTCATTCCGGGTGGGTATCGGTGTCGGGGATAAAAATTCGAAGTCTTAAAGGGTTGTCCGCCCACTCCGCAGTCCATTGGTAATCCGCCCGTTGCGCCGCACGTACGAGGTATGTTGTTGTTGTTGTCAGATGAACTGATGAGTTGTTGTGCGGCAGGTACAAATGGGTGTGTTCCTTGTTGTTGAGATGGAAGGCTGCCGACACCCTTTTCGTAGTACTGAGCTTTAGCTTCTAGGTCTGGAGGTATTCGCTTGCGGTTGTCATATCCTTGTTCAGCACCCCGTCCACTGCCTGTCATCTCCATCAGCACGCACGATTGCTAGATCGTCAGCAAATGCATACTTTCTGGAGATGGTGGTTGGCAAGTCATAGATGTAGATGTTGAAGATAAGGGGTGCCAGGACAGATCCCTGTGGGACGCCGTTCTTGAGGCGTCGTAACCTGCTTCGTTTGACATTTCCGGTGGTAAGGGTGAAGCTGCGATTACCAACCATCTCGATGATCATACAGACCATGTGTCTATCAGGTAGCAGTCGCAGCAGCTTGCAAGTGAGGCCGCGATGCTATGCAATGTCGTAGGCTGGTGTGAGATCGACAAACACAGCTCCGGCTTTTTTCTCAGCCGAAATGCTGTCGTCGATGTCCTGCGTCAACAGGGTGACCTGATCTATGGTCGATCTCCCGTGTCAAAAGCCCGCCTGCGCCTGTGGGAGCAGTAGGTCGACGATTTGTTAGACACAAGCGTAGATGAGTCTCCCGAGGATCTTGAAGTGGACGCACAGAAGAGATAATGGGCGATAGCTCTTTAGGTACCACAATGGCTTTTCCGGTTTAGGGATCGCAACTATTAGTGTTTTTTCTCCAGATCTTTGAAATTTTGAGTTGGCGCAAGCACGAAGGGAGGAAATCGCAAAACCAAGATTTGAGATCCGATTCTGCGTGGAGTATAAACTCTGGGAAGATCGAGTCTAGACCAGGAGACTTTCCTGGTTTCAGGCGCATGAGAGCGGCAGCAAGTTCCTCTGGTCTGAAAGGGCCAGATATACTGTTTCCCTCAGGTGTTCGGAGCTTCCATAGGTCGGACAACTGCTTGTTGACGAGCCTGGTGGATTCGCGGCTTCCGGTCTTGTGTGTCCCATTGTTCACGAGTTGTGAGGCGATGGAGTTTGCTGAGACGAGGCACAGGCGAGAATAACGTCCAGAACTGCCAGTGAGCAGGGTTGCCAGTTTGGCTTTTTTCAACTCCATTGGCTTTTTTCAATTTTGAAAAAAAGCCAAATGAAATTAGTCTTTTATTAGCCAATTAGATTTTTATGTCGATTTGGCAGATTTAAAGTTGATTTTGGCAGATTTCTGGACACTGGCAAATTTCTAGACACTGTTTCTGGACACAGAACGCTAAATTTTATTGGAAACTCTGCACAAGATTTCATAATTTTTTGTTTCGTTATTTCATGCTTTTAGGTTTGTAGTTTCAGGTTACTCTTCAGCAAGACCAAAAGTTTGGAGAAGTGGTGGTGTGAGCTTTATTCTTTTTATGTATAAAATGTGTATATGTTGCTTTTTGAAAGAGCATTTGGGTGTTTTGAAGGTGTCGCTGTGTATTTAACTTGTGTTTGGCGTTTTTGATGCTATTTGGCTTTTTTAAGGGTTGATCTGTCTTTTTGCTTGTGGCTACCTGGCAACCCTGTAGTACGGTGCAGATATTTGGTTATGCTGGTAAGTCGCAGAAAAGGAGGACCATCTTAAGTAAATAGAATCGCTGAGAGCCTGCTATATATAATAACCGATATAGAAGGTCGTGGCCTATTAACAATTCAGAAAACGAGACTAGTGCCACGTGCTTCGCAGTAAAAGTGCGATGTAGGCTGCAAAGAAGTAAGAGCACGCACTTTCCCGCAGGCAACAGGACGTTAGGAATAAAGCCAAAAACAAAACACAGGAATACACGATAGGTGTGACCCACAGGCCAGCTACCTTCATATAAATAACTGTCCCCATTTTGTTCTCTATGAATCAATGATTGCAGCAGTGGTTTAGTCAGTTTTTTTTATTTTAAGTTTTTGCTGGTAAGCTAATGCAGATTTCTTGGATCTCTGTTTATATAAAAGTTACTTTTATTAGCTGTATGGTATGAATATGATGGAAAGATGGTTGAAATTTGGGCCTAGTAAAACAAGAAAATCAACAAAAGACAATGAAAATATGGAATCGAAATCATCTACATCTGGTGTAAGGACTTCACTAATACGGAAACTGGCATCTTCCGATTCTGGTGAGAGGGGCACAAAAACGCAAGTAAGACAGCAATTATCTGACGTTTGGATTTACTTGCGTTGGCGATGAAGAATACCCAGACGGTCTTTGCTTACTTTCCGCCAAAATATTTTCGAATAGTTTTTTTAGCACCAGCAAAATTAGAAAGACATTTTCAAACGAACCAACCGTCATATAAAAATAAAGATACGGATTTTTTTGAAAAAAACTACAAAACTTAAATAATTCCAGATGTTTGATGACAAAAAAAGTTTAAAACAGAACAAGAAAATGCAACAGAATCATCGTACAAGGCTAGTTACCACATAGCTCTGGCTGGTGAGAAGCAAGCTATTGCTGAATCACTCAAAAAAATACTATTGCTGAGACGCACACCATTGCTGAATCACACCAGTAATGACTGATGTTGTATCATGCGTTCTCGGTGAAGAGTCCGTTCTTAAAATAAAATCGGTTTCTTTGTCCAACAACACCATTTCGAGGCAAATCGAGGAAATTGCGAGTAATATAGAGACGCAACTTGTTTCTTCATTACGTATTTGCGATGCGTATGCATTGCAATCAGACGAATCAACAGATGTCTGGACTTGCGATTTTACTAGTATTCGTGCGGTATTCCTTTGATAAAGGAATTGATGATGATTTGTTGCTTTGCAATATTTTAGTGTTGCAGGAAATGGTATATTCAATGCCATTGATGATTTCCTGAAAGCACACGATATTGATTGGGAAAATCCACCTCAGTATGCAGTGATGGAGCAAAAACAATGACAGCAAAGTTGAATGGTGCTGTAACTCGAATAAAAATGTTTCAAAAAACTGCAACGTATTCGTTGCATCATTCACAGATATGCCTTGGTAACAAAAAAGATGCCACCTTCACTGAAGAAGGTACTGGATGAAGCAGTTCAGATTGTTAATTTTATAAAGTCTCGGCCATTGCAAAGTCGTATTTTTAAGCAACTGTGTGAGTTCATGGGTAGTGAATACAAAGCTTTGTTGTTGCATACAGAAATTAGATGGCTGTCCATTGGAAAGGTCTTGGCGAGAATATTTGATTTGAGAAAAGAATTGAGCTTTTATTTTAAATACAGCAAATTTCATACATCCGATTGATTGCAAAATGTGGTATGGCTTTTAAAACTTGCATATTTGGCTAATATCTTTGCCAAACTAAATAAAACCTGTGTGTCTTTGCAAGGTAAACAATTATCCGTTTTTCAAGCACAAGACAAAATGTTATCTTTCTCCTGAAAACTGCGGTTCTGGTCGTCAGATGTTCAGAAAAAGACTTTTAGATGCTTTCCACTTAGTGAGTTTATGGAAGAATATGGAGAAAACTTGCCAAATATGATCGCCAGTGACATTCAGAGGCATCTTGACTGAATCGTTAACTGAGTACGTTCCCAGTTTGCAGTGCAAGAATACTTACTGCGTACAGAATCCGTTTAAGATTACAGAAATGCCAACAGAGTTAACAGCAGCAGACTATGAAAGTTTAACAGAAATTGCATCTGATAGTAGCCTGAAGATAACTTTGAAGAACTTCCAATCGCTATTTTCTGGGAAAGTTTGATTGAACAATACGAGAAGTTAGCAAAACAAGCTATGCAGGAGCTCTTGCGGTTTGCATCAACGTACTTATGTGAATCAGGCTTTTCCCGATATGCGCAAACGAAGACCAAGTACCGCGCTAGACTGGACGCTACATCAGATATAAGAATTCAACTAGCTATCAGCTGTTAAGTCGAACTTTTCAGAATTGTTGCAGTCCACAAAACAAATGCATTGCTCTCAATAGGAGAATAAAGTTGTCGCATACCTGGCAACTCATGATGCCAAAGGTTCGAGTGAAAAATAGGGAAGATGAATAATGTTATAACTTTATTCTTCCAAAATGTCCTACAATTAATAAAGAATTTTAAATTTCATGTTGTTTAACAATTTGGCTTTTTTTCCCGGTTTTACTTTTTTCTCAAAAGGTGTCTGGCAACACTGCGGCTGCCAACATTCTTACTCCCAAAGGCAAAAATTGCTCTACGGCTTCCGAAGTAAATGACCGGTTCGCCACAAATCTAAATGACCTCAACCTCGAACTACAAACGCTTTATGAATCTGATAACAGTCACGTAAGATGTTTCGATGTGATATATACAAGGCAGCAGAAAGCAATACTGCAGCTAGGATAAATTCGTATAAATTAACTGAAACCAATTCTTAATGCTTTCACAATTCTTTTGCTACTGGGAAAAACAATAATCTGCTTAAAGTAATGTAACCCAGTTCCATCTCATACTGAAATGCACCAAAGATCTACCCATTTCTGCGACTGTGTCTTAGTTTCGAAATGAATTTTCAGCACCACGACCGCGGTCGGACTAAATTTCACGCATTATCTGAGGAACTACAGGTGTGTGTCGTCATAAACAACTCTAGGTTCTGGACCGTCAAAAACAGCAACCCAGCTTATCATGCATTTGGAAAATACTGAATGCAGGCTAGAGGGTTACTAAATTATCGTTTAAAATATTGCTGGCCGAAAGTTATCTACTGTATATATATCAACCAAACGAACTTAAACGGGAAATTAAGAAAAAACTGGGGGGCCAAGCAGGGGGCCAAGCAAAAATCTGTGGGGGCCATGACCCACCCAGGCCCCCTCTTAGAATTGCCACTATGGGCACACCCCAGCTTGCAAGATCGAATCTTGCTAAACTACACAAGAATTGAGAATGTGCATAAAGTAAGCAAAAAACTTTCAATTTTTTGTTATGTATAGAAGTCCAGCAAACTTTTAGTTTTCCTTTTTCCCTGCTGAAACATCATCAAATGCCTGAATGCTTCTGTTAAAAACTGCTGTTTTTGAGTTCATGCAACAGTTCTATCATGCAGAAATTGGTAGTGTAGTCAATGCCGTCAGCGCTTGCGCTGATCAGCCTTAGAAGACAAAACAAATGCAATTGTTTCGGATAAAGTGAACTATCACGGAACACAATCTGAAACATGTGTAGTGGACGAAAGGTCTGCAAAAAGTGGTGAGATGGTTTCTGGACGCAGACGATAACTCAGATTCCCACCAAAACCTAATTATTACTTTCTGGCCCATTTATAATGTTCCTTAAAATTTGCATGCAAATTTATTCCGTGGTATTTGCATTATATCGACAAATTAATAAGCAAAAAGTATCCGAAAACAATTAATCTCCTTTGCGAAGGTAATGACGTTTATGTAAAATATCAAGCTCAAGGGGGGTTAACCCCATCCCACCCCCCTTGCGTACGCCCTTGCGAATTCTTGATAATATCACTTAAAAGGAATAGAAACGAGTTTTTTCTCTGCGCCAGTGTTGTACCACTTGTGTCACCGAGTGATATGCGTGGCCTGTCTCAGGTGTCGCGCTGCGCCCGAGGCATGCCGCCACCTGCTTGGAATGCGCTGCACTGGCAATTAAATCGTAGCCAAAGTCGTGCGTGAAGGTATCTCTTGCATGAGTGACTGTTCTTGTTGCACAGCATGATACAACGCAGAACAAGAAAAAACACAAATTTGCAAATAATGATCACAGGTTTTTTTCTAAGGCGTTTTAGGGACCCGATTCGGGTCCCTAGAATCAGAGGCAATTATCATCACGTCCCTAAAATCAGAGAAAATCGGGTCCCTAGAATCAGACAAATCGGGTCCTTACAGATCCATACCGGGTTCCTAACATTTTCCTTAAAAAAACCCTGATGATAGTATAATATCCTTCCTACGTTTTGTTGCTAAATTTCACGCATATAATGCAGTGAATGTGAATGGCACTGAATGAAAATTATTTCATTAACCAGATCATCTAATGCAGTTTCTGCTTTATTTATGAGACGTACGTCAAAGTAAGGCTTAACGAAAATATGTTTTATTTAAAACGGTGACACGCACTTTAATCTGTTAGGCTTATCAAAAGGTGTACCGTATTTACTCGATTGTAAGCCGCGGCTTATAAAGTTTTTTTTTTCATCATGTTTGCGGCTTAAATTCAAGGGCGGCTTACATT
>JGI24158J21664_10001793_pt1 | contig 24927 bp, 23 predicted proteins | sample Ectturendosymbi3_FD_21664 | JGI IMG/M metagenome (IMG submission 21664) | reverse complement strand
GAGTTTCATACTGGCAAAAAAACTGTCATTGCAAGAATCAAATCAATTAATCGGAATTAAGATGCCAACTTCAGGTTTTTCCAGAAATATTTGGTTCCTAATCCCAATTTCCAGGCATGCCCTGCGGACGCCCATGCGATCGACTATTTGATATCAGATTCCATAAACAAGGCCAGCTCATCTAATGAAACGAAGAAACGTTTTTGATTAATTGTTGGCATAAATTAAATTTTAGCATCTTTAGCGAGTAATGTGCAGTACCAAAGCATTTTGGCGATGCTTTTCAATCAAATCAAGTGTCATTTCAACACCTCTTTAGGTCTGGCGGGGGATGCATCCTCCCCCTGTATCCGCGCATGGATGGCACCCGAGGCATGAAGCAAGTTTGGCGCACCGCATGGTCGAACCTGAGGTCTTTCGGAAGCAAATGCGCCGCATTGAAGTACAGCACTTTTGACATTTTGGGCTTTTCGGCGCCCGGCAAACACCCACGTTGTCACTCGCTACATTATACCATTCTCGCGATTTTGTAGGGAATACGATTTTATCCAGGAACAGGGGAATCACTTGACGTAGACTTCACCGGTTTGAAAACCGCAAATCGCATCGTTGATTTGTTGGAGTGGACGCAAACCACGAAGTGAAACCAAACAAGGGACCATGGGAACAATTTCAGCCATGACACTTTACTGGCAGCATAGCTTCAACGATGCCGCTTACACATGCGGCAGTGTTCAATCCTGAGCTGGAATCACCCACCTGTGCTGTCTGGGTTGCCAGAGCACGGGTGAACACTGCCGCAACATGGGCCAACCCCATCACAGACCTTTGGCATACTGAACACACCTAGAAAAGAATCGTGCAAATCGCAGGGTTCTTTTTTCAATAAAGATAGAATCAAGTCCGCTTCCCTGGAGCAGGGCAGACAAGAGTGATGCAGGGAGCAAGCCCGGTCCTGACATCAAGCCAATAAAACACATTCCGAACAAATCAGGCGGATTTTTACGAAATTGTGCTCCCTGATGCTCCCCCGTAAAACAAGACACGAACCACAGCTCGGCGTTGAATACACTGCTTGTTTTTTTGCCGAAGCATCTTGCGTAACGATGGGGCAGGACAATTTAGTAACGAGCTCAAGCCACGAACAACTACTTGCGAGTGCACGGAAGACAGGGACTGAAGGTGGGCTGGAAGCTCTTACGCTAGGTTCTGTTCTGTAGACGAATTGCAGAGTGACACGCCAATATTTGAATGGGTGTTTAACTGGCACACGACTTCAGGTCGCAGGGTGGATTTCTTTTAATCGAAACTGAATCAATCGCAGTGACAAGAACGCTGCAGCGAATTATGACGTCAGGCTGACTTTCTAATGTTAGAAAATGACGACCCAAAGAATTTCTAACCCTTGGGGTTGTCGTCATTTATTTTCTGTCGACGTATTATTTGCTACGTTCGATTTCACAACAGTTACGAGGAAATTTCGGATCCGAGATTTTGGCTGTACATAGCTGCGCAACCATTTCGAAAGAACACGTCCATTAACTCGGAAAACTCCGAGATGTTCCACCGTTGAATATTTCTTTTTTTAATGCCACAAAAAAAAATCATTGTCAACCACTCAAGCTACACGCTGAATTGAACCAGCAAATACTGTTTTATCGAATCTAACTCTAACTTCATCTGCCACGAAAACATAGCTGCGATACCAAGGTCGGGCAGACTGCAGCCAAACTATTTCTTATACCTTGCCTGACGCAGTACGCCTATTGGTAAAAACCGGCTGTAAACAATCGGACAACCAGTCAATTCTATTTTGTCTGCGTCTGCAACACATGCAAAGCCGACTTCCATTGTATGCAACACTTGAACGCACGGTACAGTACCGTGAAAGCAGCGTACGACGACTAAACTGAAAACGGGCGGCGGTCGTGGTGGTTACGGTACAACTGGCGAGCAGCAGGAACGAGCAGCTTTGCGATGAAAGCAGTCGAACAAAAGAACGTACTGAAAGCGACGAACAAATTTTTTGCAAGTTAACGGCGTCCATCTTTGTTTCAATGCCTTGCAGCTCTTGTCGCGTCGTGCAGTCGTGCAAGAAAATGCTTCTATTACAGGACGTCTGCTCTTCACGAATATTTCTTTTGTTTGTTTTTTTTTTTCAGAAGCAGACCGCGATGCATTCGAAAAAGCGGCGTTTGCGTTCGATTTTGGAAAAACATGCCAGGAGCTCGTGTCGAGATTATGGTTTGTACATAAACTCTCATTATCAAGAAGAGCCTAGCATAGGCAAGCAGTATTTCAGTAGCAGTGGCGACATGTAGGATTCAGAAATTGTCTGGCAATAAATTACTAGACAAAGTAAATTGGTCTAACATTCCATGGGTAAGTGTAAGCAACTGATTTTTAATCAAGGTCCATATCCTCTTTTTCGCCCTCTTTCGACGCGGAACCAGCTTTAGCACTGTCCACTGGGGTGCCTTCGTCGGGGTTCATCGCTTCACCCTCCGTTTTCTGTTCGCCTTCTTTACCCTCAGCAGCGCCAGCCGAGGGTACGGGAGGTGGTTCTTCTTCCTTGGGTTTGGGTTTCGGGGTGTTGATGATGGGGTTGCATTTGCTTTCGACCGTCTGAAACAGCAGTTTATTATAAAAAAAGTGCAGCCGAGCAGCTCAGCAGTTGCCTTTTTTCATCGACTACAACTGAGTTTTGTTGGGCCCAAGACTTCACAACTTTTCCAAAACTCAAGACCATATACACACGGTCATTTCAAGCGCTTTGGGTCAAAAACCCACGCCTAGTTACTATTAAATGGGTCTTCTTTACACGCACGACCCCTGAGTATCTTGTCTGTTTGACAACTCTCGGACTGGATCGCGACCGTCCCGGGCCAGCGGAAGGGCCAGCACCTTGGCTTGAGGTGCAACGTCATGGTTTGAACAACGATGTGACGTAACGGAGGACTGGTGAGGACTAAGCGAACGTCGTGAGAACGTACTGAACAAAACAAACGATCTTGGAACGGCGTTTTTATTGAAATATTTGACGTAATCATCAGGGACAAAGGAATTTCGTTCTAATGAAACCCTACACTTTCCAAAGCGCCGAATGAAAGAATTTACCAATGGCGTTCCTCTGCTGATGTAAGCCGTTAATCTACAGGTGTGCAAAACACCAAGTCGCGAAAAAAACACCCATTGCTTTGCAAACAGACGCGTATAACCGGTTGCTTGTCGTAAGAGAAGCTCCGCGCTACACAATGAAGGACGCACCTTTAGCTTCCCGCTAATGTCGCCGATGGTCACGCATGGGTCAGCGTGCTTGGGCAGCGCCATTTGCTTCTGCTGCTGTTCGTTGAACCAGTGAACGGCGTCTGCATGCTCCTTGGCAACCTTCTCAATTTCCTTCTCATCGATGTGCGCGTATTTTTCGTCCTGTGACAATACGGCGCATTTGGACAAATGGGAGGTTAGCTTGATGGGTAGGGACAGCCTCGGTTCGCTGAAAGGGGCAGATGGACGAGGGGTTTCGAAGTAGATTTACTTTTCTGCGAGTTTAGTTTTATTTTAATATTGAAGACGAGGATTAGCAGCAAGCGCAACCGATCCTCAATGCACGTATTCAGGACACCCGTGTCTTAACACGTAACGCCTATACCGACTAAACAAACTCAACCACGGTGGAAATCACATGATTTACTTTAGGCTGGTTATGGGCTGCGGTCACGTGACATTAGCTCCCCCACAGACAGTTGTGTCCGAACGTTGAAGTTTTTTCAGGTCTCCACCTGTCAGTACTTAATTCCTGAGGTAGCATACACATTATCTATCAGCCCAACATCGTTTCCTAGTTGCTGTTTAACGAAAATACAGAGAACAGCCACAAGCGACGAATAAAAGCTTTCTGGCATAACTATGTCGTAGCGGATAAGCCGAGCGGGAGCGGAACCACATGAACTTGAATCACACCAAATTTTTAGGACTCAATTCACGCTGAAGAGTTATGCGTTTCCGTGTATCTGGTAAAACGTAGCGCAGCGCTGGCAGTTTTGCAAGACCGTGTGTCTGGGACCCCGGAGGGTTTTTCCGATGCAGGTTCGTGCAAACAGGCCATTGCTGTGTGGCAGCATATTCCAGCTTCCACTGCACATGGGACAGCAAACAGGACTTTACAAAAATTATATTCGCGGTTTTGCCCAAGGCAGACTCGCGATAAGATGTATTTTTTCATTCCTGGAATTACATTTTTAACAAGGACAATTGCCATCACAAACTAATGTATTTACGTACGTACAATTTCTGGGCAGCTACTGTCGTGAATGATTGAGTTTGACGAAATTTTTTGAGAACTTTTAGCACCAATCCGCATCTTAAACACCAAACATGTTAAAAATGAGCACTTACTCCCCCATTCTACAACAAAACTTTATCTCAGTCTACGTGATCTTTTGTGGGAATGCATTGTGTCACTGCAGCAAACTGGACTGATTTTACTCCATGCTCTTCAGACATCTTTACTTTTTTCGTAGCTCTGTGCAAACCCGTAGCCACGGGCAGGGGGGAAATCGGGAGCAGTGCCCCCCCAAATTTTGTTGCGCCCAGAAAAATTTGTTTTGAACATAGTAAAAGTAAAAATCTTTCCCCCCTAAAAATATATTGTGCCCCACCAAACCTTGTAACATTGCTACGGGCCTGGTTCTGTGTATGCAGTACGAACTAAACTGTGATGCGATCAACACAGCTACGCACGCAAATATAGACGCCTAAACCATTTCTGCAGATAGTTACTGAAAAGCTACCTGAAGCACTTTGCAATTAATCGTAAGAGTTTGGATTCCTGACCCTGCTTTCGAAGTCCAGGCTAAATACTAAGAGCTAACGACTACAAGCATTTACATTTAAAGCCTACCACTCCGTACATTGTGTCTTCGTAATCGGGAAACTGCGATGTTCACCTCCCAAAATGAATCTTTTGTTTCCAAAATTCGATCCGGATGTTGTTTTTACCACGTTCTCAACCAGATTACAAGAAACTGCGACACTTTGGACATCTGCTGCGAGTTGGATTCGAATTGAGCTATTGTTACAATGCGAGAGAAAGCTCCCGACTATGAAACGTTGCCTCGGACGCGTTTTTAGACCAATAAACGAATAAAATCAACTGCAACAGACAAAAAATTATTGTTTACATCGTGCACGCGGCGCGATTCTCTCGACACAAGCTGTCTGCCTCCATTGTTCACGACCTCATCTTCACGTATTCCAGCTGTTTGCGCACGAAGCGCGAGCGCCGAACAATCGAAAAAGGGGCGCGCGTCAACAAACCTTGCTTGCGTAGTTGTCCAAGAACTTCGCAATCCGTTGCAGCGACGCGCCGAGCTGGTTGAACGCCGCAGGTCGAGCTTCAGCTTCTGTGTAGCTGGACAATGGTGAGGGCAAAAACAGAAGTAAGACAACTCGAAACAGACAACTTCCAGGCAACTATGCCAGCCACACAATCGATTTTTCTCTTAAGCACCCGCAGAGCATCAACAGGTTGTCACACGCACTAGACCAGGGGTCTCTAACACGCGGTCCGGCAAACAGTATCAGTGAGCATGAACACACGTAGAAATTCGAGCAATGCTATTATATTTAACTCCGGGGAAGTTTTATTTTCATTTCAAGATTGTCACATTAAATTAACACCTTGCTGTCCGGTCGACCAGAAGTTTGGTATTTTGCTCGTAGGCTATGGGCTTACAAAACGTGCAGTCGATTGTCTCCGCCTAGAAATAACTGCACTTCACACATCCATCATGCCGCGGTTGACTCATTTTCAACAAAAAAAAACTTCGTTTACACGTGGTAAACCTCAGAGATGAGCATTGGACTGGACTGGATCCGGACTGAGTTAATTGAAAAGAAATGCGGCATTTTGTTGTGAAAAGGTTGCATTTTTCTAATATTTTGGACTTCATTTGGAGTTATATTGGACTGTGAGTGGACTTGGACTGAGTTTTAAAAAATCAGGACTGGATCTGGATCGCAATATATGACACTCCGCTCATCTCTGGTAGACCTCAGAAGTGTGTATGGACTGGGTTTCGGACTTTTTTTATCCGGACTCCTGTGCTTCCTACAGGTTCAGAAGTGAGGTTTTCTTTGCTATAGCCGGATTGGATTTTGTGTTTGCTGAAGAAACGTTAATGGTTGTTTGCTTTGACTTATATTTATGTGGAGTCAAACAGGAGTCGGATTGCTTGTGTCATGTTGGTACCGCGACTGGAGCAGATTGGGGTTGAAATTTGCAAAACAGGATTGGATCAGGATTTTAAAAAACCAGAGTCCGCACACCTCCAGTAGACCCAGGGAAGGGGTGGAAATGGTTGTTTGGAGCTGCATTAAAGCCTTTTTAGAAAAAAAAACTGCCGGACGGGAAGGTGTTAATGAAAGTTTGCAAATACCGTTTGAAACAATGTTAAGTACTTAAGCTTACAAATGAAGTGAAATATTTTTGCATGTTTGTAAATTTGTAATGCTTTATTTGTCTCACGAACATTTAACATATATTTTGTTTGCATTTGTAATGAATGTTTGTTTGTATATGAATGCGTTGAATTAATTGTGCACAGAAATTTACCCATTATCAATCATGTCTCAGTCTAACAATAGGAAAACTGAAAACACAGGGACATTCTCAAAAGCCAAAAAAAGAAAAATTGGGGAAGAGAATCATAGATCGCAGAATACATGGAAGCTGTTGTACTTTGTGACACAAGTCGAAGCAAATGTGCAGTGTTTAAAATGCTTGCATACCGTCGCTGTAGTAAAGGATTACAACATAAAAAGGCATTACGAAACCACTCACATGGAATATACTGTGTACACAGGTAAACTGAGTGAAGATAAACTGCGTCGACTGGAGTCTGCTGTGTCGAAACAGAAAAGCTATTTTACCAAGATAAAAACAAAGTGAGGATGTTGCGCTGACGAGCTGTGTGTTAAGTGAGATGACTGCTAAGTCGTCACATCCTTTCACTGAATGGGCATTCATAAAGGATTGTACGTTGAAGACATCGGTCTCGTAGAAAATACTGTTGCCAGTGGTATGAATGAAATTGCTGCTAATACATATGAACGGCTGATTTTTGCAGCAAAAAAATTCCAGAAGTATTCTATTGCAATTGATGAAAGCAGTTGCAGATCAGGCACAGCATTCTGTGCTGTGTTCGTAAGAGGTGTTGAGAAATAAGCATAAATAGCATAAATAACTGAAGAGCTACTGGATTCACACCCACGAAGGGAACTGCGACAGGACGACACGTATTTCTTTTAACCTGAAGTGTGTGGATGGTGCTGGGTTAGACTGGTCTAAGCTTGTTTCAATTGCCACAAATCGTGCACCTGCAATGTGCTCCGAAAAAATTGGATTAGTTGGCTTGTTGAAAAATAAACTTAAAGAAATCCATGCTGTTTCCACGTCAACTATTCACTGTATCATCCACCAAGAAGCACTCTGTGGAAAACATGGATGTTGTTGTGAAAACAGTGAATTTTATTCGGTCAAGAAGTTCGAACAACAGACAGTTCACTGCTTTCCTTTCCACCATGGAAAGTGAATATGATGCTTGTTGTATCGTACATACGTCAAGTGGCTCAGTCGTGGTAATATGTTGAAGAGGTTATTTGCTTTGCGAGAAGAAATAGCCCTTTTCGTGGTTATGAAAGACATCGATGCGCCTGAACTTTGTGATCCAACATTCATTGCTAACCTGGCTTTTTGACAGACCATCTGAACATGCTTAATCTCAATTTGCAGGGACCTATGCAGGTTATTGCTGCCATGTATGATTGTGTGAAGTCTTTTCAACACAAACTGCCTCTTTGGTCAAAACACCTAGCAAGTGGCAGCCTGGCTCACTTCAAAACGCTGCAGTCTATGAACAAGATTGATGCTGAATGCTTAAAAGAATAAAGAGATGTCGTTTCTACTTCGCATTATAATTTTGACAGACGATTTCAGGATTTTGATGCAATTGAAAAAGAAATGAAACTCTTCTCTACCCCATTCACAATTGATGTTAAATGTGTGAGTGAAGAATTACAAATGGAGCTACTGGACCTACAGTGTGATAGTCTTCTTAAGCAGAAATATACCGAAGTAGGTGTACCCGACTTCTGTGAGTTTCTTCCAAGTGAAAAATATCCTCTGTTGTTTGGCTTCTTGAGAATTCTGGCCATGCTAGGAAGCACTTATGCGCGTGAGCAGTTTTTTACATCAATGAAGGTCAACAAATCCTCTTTGCGGTCAAGACTTACAGATGAACATCTGCAGTCAGTTCCCGCGACTGGTGAATGACAAGAAGTTTAAATCCAGTTTGGACAGCTTGGTTGCCAAGAAGCGATGCCAAGACAACTTCTGCTACAAATTAATAACTTTACATGATTGTACTGATGATAATTGCCACTAATGATAAATCATGGATCTATGTTTTTTGTGTTTTGTAAACTCAACAGAAATGTATACATGCTTAAATATAGCATTTCATTAAGCAGTAAAAATAAGTGCATGTATGATTGCGGCCCGCAAGCCATTTCTTATTAACAAAATGGCCCACGGCTTCGTCCGACACCCCTGCAGTAGCCACCCACCGTCTGACAATAGGGTCTCCGATCTTTTTGAGCTCGGCAAGCTTGTCACAATACACTTGCTTTTTCTCATCCTCCCCTTCTTCGTACAACCAGTTTTCCGTCTGTTCCAAAATGTTAACGAAAGCCGTGCGCGCCTGTGTAAAATATTAAGGATTAATAAAATGACGGATATTAATATTAAAATAATACGCAGGCAGTTCATCGTCGTGGTCGGTAATTCTTCGCAGAACTTATTGAAACGTGAACGACTAAAACCATTCCGGTTCATGCGCTGCCCTTCTAAGCCAGTACTAATCGGTAATATGTGTTTCAAACCGTATCGCAGCAAATAATCTTGACATAATCTTAAATGCAACGGGTGGTTAAAGGTGTTGGGAAACGCCTTACTCAGGTTTGTTTGCAACAACATGTCATCAACCGACCGACTTCAACACTGAATGATGGAAGCAATTTGCAAATCTTAAAAACTGAAAACACGTTTTGGAATCGGTCACCGCAGGAATTAGATTTTCTTGCAGCGTACATTTATCGGCCTGATTTTAAGCATTGCATAAACTTGCCGTGATATCTTAATAGTTTATACGAAAATACGAGCACACGTCTAGCAGCTCGAACTACAGGAAACGTCAAGCAGGAAAAAACTGCGGAAAGACGAGCGACTCAGCAGTCACACGCACCTCCTCACTGACGCACTCCTGATATTTCTCGTAAAGTTTTCCTCGCATGTCGTAAACGTATTCCTCGACCGAGTTCCTCGCTTCCGCCTTCTCGAATTCCAGCTTGTCGTGCATGACCATTTTGGACTGCAACGAAACGCACACGTTGAACCCGGACAAGAACACTCAGCGTCCGCCTCCCAGCCTAAGGCGAACTTGGCAAAAAGCTTTGGAAGACGCTTGCCTTTTTTTAACCAAGCAAATGTGTGCATTCCGCGTAGGCGTAACAGTTGCTGAACGGCGCCTATAGCTCATCAGGGAATCAGGCAACGTACAACTTCAGACGACGAGATGGGAGCCAAGAACAAATATTTCTTTCTTTTGAAGACTACGGGCTGTCGAATGCAACCGGTAGCGAGCGCCGCACTAACCTCCGCCTCGAACATGCCGTTGATGTCGGAGCTGCTGAGCTGCATGTAAAGCAGCGATTCAATGGGCAAGTCAATCAGCTTGTTCTTATTCTTTTTCTTTTCGGCGGGCTTCGCTTCTGGAACCTTCTCGGCCGGCTTCGCGTCGCTCTGCTGCTTGTCGGCTGCAGAAACAACACTGATAAATGCGTAGACGAGGTCGGTTGAAAATCGTCCACCTCTTTCAACAGCAGCTTTAAACACGAAACTTTAAAAAAACACTTTCGTGTCTTCGAACTTCATGTAGACGTTTTTTGGCAAGGATTTATGGTAAATTTTTTGTTTCAGCGCAGATTTCCTCAAGTTCGATCAGTGCACTACTCTCTCAATCTATATATATTGCAACGTTGCAAGTTCTTCGCACTTCTCATACGAAGCTTGGTGAGAAAGACCAGCGTGAAAAACATTACACAACGATCATGTTTCAGGTAAATTATATGGCATGTCACACGCGCGCGATATAGACGTTGATTTTCTTCGCAGTAGATGTTGATTTTTCGCTCTCACGCCGGCGCAGTAGCGAAAAGATCCCGGAACTTTTAACCGACACACAGGAGTTCAAACGTTGCACGGCCTGAAAGCAAGACACGCGATCGAGGCCGTGCAGTTGGCAGCAAGCGCGCACCTTTGGAAGCGTCTGCGTTCTCCTTCATTTCCTCGTCTTGCGGTTTTTGAGTCGTGGCTTGGGGATCTGACGCGTCTTCTTTCATGCTTTCGGCGCTGCTCGATTCCGATGGGACGTCGTTGGATTGCGCGTCCATCGGCGTCTGCGTCGCAATCATCGCGGTCAGATGTTGTTGTGACGTGGTTTAAGAAACCACGGAAACAAACAAAATAAAACAGACGCTGGAGGTTCTGGTTACTACTGACCTGATCGTGGTCGCCATTTTGTTGAACAGCTTCCTTCTGGGCAGCGGCGTCTGTCTCCATCGGCTCTCCCCCATTCAAGACCGGCTCTGGTTCAGTGACCTGTCCAAAAGCAAACATTCGCTCATGGCGCTTTATTTTGGCTTGAAATTAAGACTCTTGATGCGCTTTCGAAATGTTTACCAAAGCTTTGACTGAACGCTGTTTTCTTGAAAAGTACACTAAGTCTGATCGTCTGCGGGATGTGCTGTTTCAGAAACGATAGCCACTGCAATAAAACATCAGCCTTACCGCTAATGGCTGATTTTGATTTAAGCAGCCCATTCACTACCTAAAGTTTCTCTACATGTGTTTATAGTTTAAATCGGGTCTTAATTTTACTTCCTCTCAACCTTTTCAGTCAAGCTCCGCAGCACGAGCATTCCACAACCAATCAGCCCCTCTGAGAGGAGCTGATGAGTTCGGAGACCCAAGCGGTCTGGTCTTCGGAAATTCCAATTCATAACAAAAGGTGTGTTCTACGTGTAAGGTACAACACCACGCAAAAGAATCTTTGGAACTTATATTCCTATACAGTCTAAATCGTATTTAGAATGAAGTAGTGTTGTCCAGCTTGGTAAATAGGACGTACCACTATATTAATAATTTCGTGTGTATGACCACAATTGAAAATTCACCTTTTTTGTTGTACAGTATAAAATGCAGCCTATGCAGGACTTTATTTGATACACTTTGTGCAATGTAGTGAAAACTACTTATATGGAGGATTTCGCAACACAATACATTATGCACGATATTAATCGGTTTTAATTAAAATTTCACGCTGCTTCGTTCAATAGGGAACGTTTTTCACGGAATCAATGCCATTCGTCCGTCGATCTGCTTTGCCTTAGCGACATTCAGAGCAGTGTACAACAACCATTGCCTGAAAACTCGCACATGCAGGACAAATTCAGTGATGCGCAGGGAGAACATCATAATTAATTAACCAAGCTTTTCGTGAAAGCAGGAACGCAAACGTACAGCACAGCTCTTGAAACGTAAAAGAGTCTGTGACGTTAAGACAGTACTACTGAACCACCTACTAGATCAGTAAAAAGAAATTAATTAGGTTCAGTGCCCTGCTGATCCTCATCGACCCCCTTGGAAAAATTCTCCTTGAACCGACGACAGACGGTAAAGCATGAAAACGCAGCTAGTCGAAAACCCCTGAACTTCAGCTAACGCACTTAGCAAACGAACAAGATTCAACGCACATCTCTGTATGGTTTGTACTGATTTGCACGACTACGCACAAATCGAGCAGAAGTGTTATTCGGCCCTCAAGCATACTATCAGCAAGCAAAACGCAGGTCGCTGGCAAGATGCACAAAACCAGCACCTCAAGAACTTGCTACGCAGAAAGACGGGGTATTAAGTTTGTTGCGAAATATGTCTTTACAAAGGTTTCAGTGGCGCACACCAAAGTATTTCACTGAAGTGAAACTGTACAGAGCGCTATTCACAGCAAGAGTTCGGACAGGCGTTCATATGACTTTTTCTGGATTATCTGCGTAGAATCAATGCAAGCATATCAAATGTTTACTCGGTTGTTTGTACCTTTTCGACCATTGACGCTTGCGTGACTGAGAATATTCCGTGCATATTGATTCGCACTTTGACTTTAATCTTCGAGGCCTCGTCGTCTTTCGTGGGTGCGACGTTCTTAATCAAAAACTTGCCTGCGAACATCAGATCAAAAACGTGAAATGAGCACAGAAAAGGGATAAACAAGGTTAGCAACAGTTCACACCGAAAAAGTAAAATATACGCACGAAACGCGCGGTAAAGAACCGGCAAACTTGACTTGCTTCATGAACACACGTAGTGAGGTGCGCAGCATTTGTGCGAAGACACGCAGACGTTCAGGAATCGTAAAGTCGTTTTCAAACGGAAACGGACAGATTTTCGCACCGCGATAAGCACAGGGCTGATGCAGCTGTCCGGTGGCCACGGCGCGACTTACCGATATCTGAGACCGGGTACAACGTTTGTTTCGGGTTCGTGTATCTTGCGTGGAGTTCAAAAGGCTCTTTGCGGTAAAACGTGAGCATTTTCGAAAACGGTGCTGAATGATGGACTGGGAAGATCTCCATGTTCCTGCAGCAACAAATCGGACAACTTAATGACATTGTCTTAACAAATCATCCAAGCGAAACGCTGCCTGCTTAACGCCATGGGGGTCGTGTAAACTAAACACAGGGGCGACGTTAACACACGTCGAAAAAAAGGAAAACATGATTTGGTCGATTTCGTGGCATTCAGGCCGAGATGGCCTCGCATTGAAAACCGTATCAGGCTTAAAAACAACCTGACCGCTTCTGTAGGTTCTCAAGTCAGTGGTGTAGGATGCGGGACTGTAAGCGCACCCCAAAAAGTTTTGACTGTTAAAAATCTGGGCAGAATCTCTGAAAATTTGGGCAAAATGGCTAAAAATCCCGGCAAATCCCTGAAAATCCGGACAGAAATGGCGCCCAACGTGTGCACAAAAACACATGAAGACCTTTTTTTGGAGGTCACACCAAAATCAGGTCTTCATGATCTTTGTGGGAGAAAATTTGTAGTCAAAAGTCGAACAAAAACTTTTCGGCTAAGTTTGGGGAAATTCGGGCAAAAATCCTTCGCACCCCCAAAAATTTGCCTGCTCCTACACGTATATCTCAAGTAAGTGAAGATTTCAGTATTCAGCCGTTGAGCAAAATCTTGCAACAGCGTTGTCAAAGCAAACGTGAGGCTATGGCGATGGAAAGTGTGTGACAAGAAGACGGCGCAAAGCAGAGGACTGATCGTGATTTAATTAGCAATATCAACCGTCCCACTAGAACGACATGCTTCACGTGGAAGCACGCACTCAAGCCCTGACGACTGTCGCCATCTGACGTGGCGGTAACTGCCTTCGTCGAGAAGTGAGACCGTGGAGAAGGTGACTGTGAACTTCTCTGTATCAACCGAGTCAAATGTTCTCGCAAGTACTGTACGCAATGAAACAATATTGTTTGCTTACCCTTCTTCCTTGATCGGTGCTTGCCACAGTAGCGATATTGAGTAGGGACAGGTCTCTTCGACTTTGAAATCGCGAACCTTGAAGGTCGGTGACAACATGGCGCACTTTAAAAACAAACAAAAGGATTTAAAAAAAAACTAAGGAGCACGCCCAAGCGGGCAGCAAGGAAAATTTGGACCACCGTAATCTTGCAGACCAGGCCAGGAGCCTTAACGTTCAAATCAAGATTTTGTAGAGAGAAAACAGCCTGAGCGGTCGGGTAGTTCTCATGGTCCTTGGAGATTTAACGCGGTAAACAACATACGACTTCTGTGTACATGAAAAAGGGAAAGACCTGATGCAACAGATGCATAAGCGCATGGCTGAAGGACCTCGCCACTGGTGCTGACCAGAAAGAAATCAAAGCGAGGATGTATCGGATAAACGCATCGGAGGACAATGCAGGTTTTTTTGTTTTTACTTAAAAATGTTGACGGTTCGTTTGCTTCAACCTGAAGCATCATATCAAAATCTCGTGCCAGTTACTTGTGACCATCACGCAATCCCCTCTTTCGCTCCTAACCAGTGCCATGCGACCTCATTGGGACTGCATCATCAACGAAAATTGAAAAAAAGAAGTATCTTTCCCGAAACGATGTCAGATGAGGAAGTGCCGGGGTTGATTTTTTTGAAACTGTTATTGTTATCAACAAGATTTTGAGAAAATCTCTCGATGTGCAACCAGAAGGACACTGTCACTTTCACGGTGCTCGCAAAAAGGTTCCAAATATCAATGGGTTTTTGGTGCTGTCTTTGATCTTTAACCTCAATGTCCGAAATGGAATGAAAACTCCAGGCTAGTCGACGTGTCGTGCATTTCACCAATTGCAATAATTTTTTATTTTTCCGTTGCAGAAGGTGATCCCGTAAGCCAGTGGTGCTCAAACTTTTTGGCTCGTGGGCCACATTTGTCTTTCAGAAACCCGTCGCGGGCCACAAGAATTAATAATCTCAATAAAAATCCTCTAAAAAATTCTCTTAATTGATTAAAGTTTAAAGTTTTCTTTCCAATGAAAATTGCTTCGCGGGCCACTCCAGAGGGCCTTGCGGGCCACGGTTTGAGCACCACTGCCGTAAGCAATAAAAGAGTCATGCACTCTAACCCCATCCCCTGCTTCAATCAAAAATGATGCGCGAGATGGTTAATGAACGCCACATCCACGTGAGTAGATGTCAGGCCCCACCGTGCATTCTTTTCACAACGCTTCGGGTCAATCAGCAAAGTAGCAATGTTCAGCTAGGACTGCACGAAGGAAAGTGCCCGTCTTAAGACACGGAAGGGAAAAAACGACGCTCACCTGCAGAGCACAACCGCGCGCCACTGCTTCGTCAGCGTTGAGTGTGTTGCTCGGTTCGGCGCCGAACACGCGCTGGACGGTGGACTTGACAGCAGGGATGCGCGTGCTGCCGCCAACTATCTCTACGGAGTAAATGTCTTCGGTCTTCAGCTCTGAAACACAACAACAGCCAGACCGATGAAAAGAGCTGCGTCGCCTAATCGAGCCGCGGCGTTATCCGGTACTGAGATACAGAAAAGTTTTCGGGAAAGTTATTCGTGGGAATGTGCGTCATGAGAAGCAAGCTACCATGCTGTTCATCATATCTTCAGATATAATCGCACTGAGACGGGTTTAGATCTTCCGGCGGCAAGGACACGCACTCGCGGCACATTTTAATCCTAGTCCTGTGCAGTGCAATTTCAATTCAACTACACCGTCGTCGCCAAGCATTGGATGAAATAGCAACCTAACAGATGCTGCACCTCTCATACTTGCTATTACAGAGATATTTTGTGGAGACGGAAGAGCTTTTGACGAACCTTACCAAAACCCCGATCTAAACACAAGAGAACTGCTCGGCCTCCGCACTTACTGGTGTCTTCCAGTATTTTCCGCATGGGCACCTCGACACGCCGCAGCAGATCAGCACATAGGTCTTCGAACTCCGCTCTGAAACAAAACGAACCACGTCCCGTTCAGTGTGACGAAAATGGGGTGCGGTCAGGTTGGATGGCTGCGCATGGTGTGGGGGTCAAATGCACAGGGTTCTGCTTTACGATGTTTGCAACGACAAAGTGTCCCTGACGTGGCGATACATCCATGCAAGGTTTATTTTAAGTATTGACACAGACGCCACAACAGAACTTCGTAACTCAACATTGTACTGTAGCCTACCTCAATGCACGTAACAAGTAATCGTTGCCAACTTTTTTTTCGGTCATGGATCGATTTTTTTGAGTATGACCGAAAAAACTTAGGTCAATTCGGTCATCATGTCCGAAAAGGTAGTCTAGTGAATGCTGTTACGGCGAGTTTGAATACTACTATGGGACAAATGACCGAAATGTCTCAGCGAAAAATGCAACGTTGACAATCACTGATATCCGAAAACCTGTGCGAAAAATAGAACGTATTGAAGACTCACAAACACAAAGTTAATGGAGCAACCTTGAAGTATTGTGCATGTGAGAGGAACGGTTGACATCACAAGACTGGGCACGATAAGCTTTTAAAAGTCTTAACTGAACGCCACTTCAATAAAAGTTTGAAATGTGCCCACGGGGAGTATTTCCCCCCAGCGGATGCGCTTCCCGCTCCAACGGTCAACTTTAATCCCGGTTCTGTGGCTCGACGCTGATACACGCAGTTACACCAACTGCCTTGACGCCTTTTCATAACGTCTGGTACAAAATTTTGCGACAGATGATAACTTGAAGTTTTCTAATGAATTTTTTTTTTTTTTTTACAAATATATACGCAGGAGGCGAGCCACGAAAAACACCCGCATGTGACGCAACAGGATCAGCTTCCGCTCCTGTTCCTTAACTGAAAGGGATGACTTGAATAGAGCAGAGGTGGCCACCGATTCGGAGTCGATTCCAGCAAGATTCTGCGTTTTTTTCGGACCCAGAGTTAAAAATTTATGAAAAAAATCGGGGTCAACTTTTACTTTCGGCAGCAGGAGTCTGCGCGGTCTTCATAAATGTCATTCCTTTATTGCAAACATTGCTGAATTTCGGCGGCATTGATGGTTTGTGGAGTTTGAACAGGAGTCGTATTTACAAATAGGAAAAAAATTTCGCAGCCGAGTACGGATTCAAAAAGTTTCGGAACAGGAACAGAACCGCAGTCTGAAAATGCGACTGCGGAGCCTGCTGGCGAGTCACCTGTTCATGGCGCCACGCACGTCCTTGTCGTCCATCAGACACTCGATGTTAAGAGTCATCCGGCTGGCGTTGGACGAAAGTTGTTTTTTGAGCTTCTCGCATTCGGTCAGCAAGCGAATTTCAGCGCGCTTGTTTCGCGTCACGTCGATCTTGAATTTTTCCTGCAACACGACGACACGTTTACCTCAATTGGCATGTCAAGCAACAAAAATTTAGTTAGATGAGAGTTCCACAAGCAACCAAACGCACAGGTACATTAGCAAATTCGTGATCACCGTGGCAACAAGCTGCGTCAGGGCCACTGATGCACCTAATCATGGGCAGTTGTTGTCAAGGACTAAACATTTACCCTTCAGGTCAAGTCCTCAAAGCATTGATATCATCTGCCGCAATTATTTGCTGTTCCCTTTTTCTCGTGGATTGGCTGCATTTTTCAAAGCGTTCAGTTTTGCTATAATGGGCCATAACAATTTTCTGGTCGATGATGCAAAGCCGTCTTATCCACTTCACCACACATTAAGCCACGGTCAGTATTACGAAACACAGCGAACAAAGCAAGACGCGACGTGCTGCAGCCGAAACGAAAATCCCCTGGATGCTGTTTTCATTTTCTTTCATCGGGCAAACAAAATCATTTAAATGTAATCGATAGACGCGACCGATGACTGCAAACTAAAAAATAAGTAAGGATTAAGCCAAAGTCTTGTGTGAACTGTGGCATGAGGGGAACAATCTGCTGATGAAGATCAAAACTGGAGTTCATGCATTTTCAATGAAGCACATCTGGTGCTTGGCCAAAAAATGTTAAAATTACGTCCAAGTTTTTGTCAACCCATCGACAGACTTTCAGTATGTTTGAAACTGACTCGGGGAAAAAACAACGTGTTAACTTAACACTCAGGTAATATAACAACAGTTGAAACCCTATTTCAAATACTACCTTTCGAGGATTTGTTGACAGAATAGACTACACGGTATTCACCGCGGCTATTATTAGGGCATAAAACTCGGCACGCTGCATTCCCCCATCTCTAATCACCAATGCGATTGTCACTTTCTGAAACTGTCGGCTAAGTGGTACAGTTGGTTGAGCACGCACGCGTCACCAAAGCAGGTTCGATTTCTGGCCGGGTCACACCGAAGACTTGAACAACGGTTCACGCACGGTGCTGCCATTGATTTTTCAACAGTGCAGCATTCGGCCACGTGGTCCACGGCGCAAGCAAACGCTGACAAGAGCCGCAGACCACTCGTGACACAAGAAGTGCAAAAACGAGCGTAATGAAACTGAAGTGAACTGAAATTTCTAAAACTCGACCGATACTAACGAAACAGTGAGCTAAAATGGTTACAATATCAAGATTGATCCTGGAATCCTGCAGTCGACGAACAATGAACATACACATAGCTGTTAAAATGAGTAAAATTGTATCGTTTTCAAACATGCCTTGAATTCGGCTGCAAAATGTCGGCACAAAGCTCTATCGAAATCCCTTCCGCCGAGATACGGGTCAAACGCCGTAGCCAATACCTGAAATAGGAGAAAGTGAAATTACTCGATCCACTCCAACTACAGGACGCAGAACCACAGGCATCAAATCGTACTGGGCGATCTTTGTGTTAAGATTACCGGACCACAGTAATCGCTTCATCATCTCACCAATGAACTTACTGCGCTTTGGATCTTTTCGTTTCGCGCATTTAACGACGGGATTGGATAAACCACAAAACTTTCACAGTTATTTTTTTAATCGATGTCATATCAGTTAACTATTCCAAACCGTGCAACATAGACAAAATTATACTGCGTTTTGGCGAAAGTCACATCATAATGCTTACTGACCATTCAACGCACATTTATCAACTAGAAAGCCTTTAGTCGTGATATTCAAACTCCGAAGTGTAGAATGTTTAGTCTACTCTGCGAACGTTCCCCACAATGACATCAATCACCCAGATAATCCGGAGCCCATGAGCACAAACAACGAGCGCTCTGTACAAGAGCCACCGCTTACCACGTTCACGTTTTTGGTTCAAAACCACACCGCCGGGACGTACCTTCAATTTGCCTTTGTTAAAAGCAACCGCGGAAACCTGCATAGCAGAATGTCCAACGTCGACGAAGACTATTATTCTGGGTTTTTCTTCAGGAGCGGGAAGGTCTTGTTTATAAATTCCATAGGCCAAAGCAACTGTAAAGATGACAACATCATAGGCATGCATTTCATAAAAGAACTGCTACAGGGACGACCACGCAAACGCGTGCAGCAACTTGATCTCAACTCTCTGAACAAGGTGCTTACCTGCAGTTGTGTCACTAAATAATCTTAAGCAGTGCAGACCGGCGATTTTGGATGATTCGTAAAGACATCTTCTTTCAGCGTCCGTATAAAAGCACGGCACCTAAAGAATAAACTTTCAACAGTGACTTCAATGTTGTGAGCACTCGGTAGACCAATCTGCTGACGCCTACACACTTATCTCAAATCCAGACTAGCGCGGGCAACCATGTGCTATGTGCAAGTTTAACCCAGTGGTTCTCAACCGGGAGCCGCTTAGCTTCCTAAGCGAGGAATTCTCAAGTCCTGGGAGGAAATTTCCACAAGGGTCGAATTGGAGAGAAAAATTATTGAAACTAGGTTTTTATATTTCCATCTCTGTAATGTCTGATATTTCTTGCAAATGTAATGTTTTTTCTTTGTACAGAATGCGTGCTAGCAGGTAGCTGATACGATGTGGTCATTGCAGTGTAATAACTACAGCAGATGATCATTTCTACATTTTCCTAACTTCCTAGCAGTTCTGAGATTGCAGAGACGGAAAACATGGACTTCTTTTATACTGTGTTAAAGATTTACGGCGTAGACCCCAGTGTTTCAGTTAAAGCGTTGCTGATAAATTTAAAAGAGTTGGATAAACATCAAATCAGGTATCAGGTTTTTGGAATGACATTGCTTTTGAGAAAAATCGATCAAAATCTTTATTTAAGCATTTTTTGCCAACGTTTTCTTCTGCTATGGAAAGAAAGCAGATTTAAATGTGAACTTTCCGTAGTAGACCAGATTTTATCCAAAAACAAAACCCAAAATGCACAGATTTACGATTATGCCAAAACACGGTCTCAAAGCAGAAACTCTGCCATTCCTACTGATGTGCGTTTAGTGCCGTCACGGACATTTTGACCAAAAGTGGAGCCTGCAACAATTGCGAGCGCGGAGATCTTCAGGCAAAGTTGACACGTTTTCTATCACCACTTTATCTCTGATTTCTTAATGAGGCTCAGGGTTGGCGCTAAAGTTGAATGAAATATTTTTAGGGAGTTTTCATGTGGTTCATTTGCTTGATAAACTTGTTATTTTTCAATAAACATGAAGTTTCTAGGGTTTATAAAAAAGAAATACGAAGAAACACTGGCTAGTTAGTAATTTACACAAGGATAGCGTGCGGCTGGATAAGTGGGAACAGGTTAATAAATAAGCAGCTGGCTCCTTTCGCTTACAGTTCTACTCACGCCAAATTGAAGTCAACCAAACAACTTACAAAATAACAGCCTGTAGCAATAAGACGTACCGATATCACGCAGTCATTAACGGGTTTCTTAAGATTGGACTCTGCAACGGTGCGAAGCTTGGTGAGCAACATACCAAACACCTGCTCAACGCTGAACACAGTCTCTTCGCCGGCATACATCACCTACACAAACATTCAATACTGTCATAAGGGTGAGAAATTCCTCTGCACAAACTTTTTTTAATTTCGCCATAAATTGCCAAGCTTGCAACGTATTTTAAAATCAACTTGCCCGCTTGCTGATTTCGAGAATAGTCCACAATATTTTCAAATTGTTGACACAGGATGTACAAATATTGTGATTTGAACTGAACGTCATTAAGCCAGCGCAGGAAAACATAGACACCTTTTTAGTTACGTTGCCCCGGCCATGGTAAGGTAATTCAAAATTAGTTAAATCACAGGTTTTTCATATACTGTATTTCCACATTTGCAATATTCACGACTTTGTCATAATTAGAAACTCAACAGTTGCGTATCATGTCAATGATTTACGGCAAGATCCATCACTTCTTTGGATCTGTTTGTACTTATATTGCATAAATGTTACATTTTTTTACCAAATACAACTAGTTGTTCCTACTGATCGCACAACTAAGGTCTTTGTTTTTAGGCAGTCAATCATGACACTGATCCAAGGTATGGATTTCACGACAAAAGCAGTTGTGACGGCTCTTGCAGGAGCAACTCAGTAACCGTACTCCAGGGCAAGCTTGCTTCATTAGTCATTACAGCACTACATGCAAGTAAAACCTCTAGCAAAGGCTGATCTACTTATACAGTAGTAGTGAGCAAAGGTAAAGCGGTTGTTTTCATTCATTCAGAATTTCAGCAAAAAAATGATATGGATAATTACCAGAATTGAAGAGTCAAACTTTGTGTTGTAAAAGTCATGTAGGGTAGAAATTAGAAATGTTCATTGCATTTACGCTTTGCAAATTCTACTAAGACAAACATTCAAATTACATGATATCCATGAAAGTACTGTAAATAAAACATTGAATGTTGGCCAGTAAAAGCACATGAGACACAAGCCAACACATATTTACCTGCACCCCAACAGCACCAGATCGCATTTTAACAACTTTGTATGGGAGGAATGGAATTTCACGTTGCACAAAATCATCATCATAAGGCCTTCCTATCAGACGCTTGAAATTCGAAATGGTATTTTTATAATTGGAAACAACCTGAAAAATATGAATGATATTTTATATAAAACACTTGTAAATCATGCATAAGCATAAGAAACCACAGAGTCAGCACTAACTCAACCCTTAAAAATGGCAAAATTTTAACATGTTTTGAGTCAACATAATGCGCATGCAATGTTTTTGCAGCTAGAATGAGAGACAAAAGGTTTTGCAGCTAAATGAAAATACCATTACCAACAACACAACAGTGACAAACATACCTGAGACTTTGCTCCAGTGCCAATAATTCGTTCTTTACTAGTTAATGATACAATGGCACTGTCAAGAAAAGAAAAACATTTTCAATCATAGTCCTAAAAGCTTTTTTATGTTGAAAGGCCTGTCTTCACTGTGGAAGAGCCAGGAGTTATAAGGTGTAATCCTTAGTTTGCTTCATTGTGTCAAGTAATTCTGCACCATACAGGGCTCGGCACTGGGTTTATTTTTTCGGTCATTTAACGGTCATAGACTGATTTTTTTTTTCAATGACCGAAAAAATTGAATCAATTCGGTCATAATGTCTGTAAAAGTAGGCTGGCGAACTCTGTTACGCCGAGTTTTAATAGTACTATGGAACAAATTACCGAAATGTCTCATCGAAAAAATAAAACCAGGCTCGGCATGACAAGTCCTTCACACAACAAAAGAAGGATTGTGCCTGGCAACACCTGGCTCATCCTCAGTGTAGACGGGTCTTGAGGGAACACAGTAGTGTAGGTTTTTACACATGCCAAAGATACAGCAATGACTAAGATACAGCAAGGAGATTTAAAGTTTCATGTTATTCAAAAGTCTTTCACGATTTCATGCTCTTAACATATTTACAGTAACAAGGTGCAAATACTTCAACTATAAAGAGGCAATAAAGTTGACCGCTAGCAAGCTTTCATATGAGTCAGTTGGGCAAAAAAAATCAAGGGGGTAGTTGGGGTAAAAAAGGACACCCCCCTACAACTTCAACTGGCTGCACTACATTAATTTTTTTTTGGATTGATGCAGTGAAAGTATTTAAAAAGTCTTTATGCCTATTGCTTGTTTTAATGAAGCATTTATTTGTGCTGTAGGTTAGTTCCAACAATAAAACCCAAAAAAACTTTTTTAGTGGTTTTGTGAACATTTGTGTGACATATTTGCAGATGAATTTTTTGCTCCAATTTTTTGTTAGACAGTGTGTCTCCTAATGATCGAAGGTAGTTCAATAAAAAAAGTCGTAAATTGTGAATGCTTTTAGTTCACCAATGGTGATTTTTTTACCCTGAATTTTCCATGGCCACGGGGGCAAAAAAAGTCAATTGTTTTTAGGCTTCATGAAGAATTGTGAATACTTTGAAGCAAAAATTCAATTCCTCATTGTAAGTATAGTAACTATGTAAGATTTTTGAAAACCTCTTGAGAAGTATTAACTACATACATGCACACTTCCATTGAAACAATTGAATTGGCTAGAAAGGAAAATGTATCTATCTTAAAGCTTCTTGCACACTGCACAGATATGTTGCAGCCTCTCCATGTAAACTGTTTTGCCCCACTGAAGTACTATGAAACAGCCTTACTTCAACACATCCAACAAGCAGAATGACAACCACTATGAAAAGCATAGTTTGTGAACATGCTATGCAGTGTATGGAGGCACGGTTTAAATGCACAAAACATAATTTCTGGGTTTAGAAGTACCGGTGCTTTTCCTGTTGACAAAACCAAGTACAAGCTGTCACATTTAGACATATTCAAGCTCCAACTCTCTTCAAATAAAAAGGATCAGAGTTGTCCAAAAAAGCGAATACAAGTTAAAATGAATGGAACTATACTGACAAATAGAAAGTTCAAGGAACAAGTGGAGCTATTGAAGATAGAAAACAATAAAACAGGAAAACTAAAAAAAGCAAATTGTTTCAGACAGTGATGAAGGTGAAGAGATTGCATGGCATGATTAGTCAGATGATGATGAAGACTTCAAGGATAGTGACAAAGGAATTGCAAAGGATGAAGGGGCAAACAACAAGTCACTATTTCAAACTTAGACATTGAAAAATACTTTGTGGCGGACTGGAATCTTCCACAGACATATTACTGGGAAAAGTTGGGAAGTATTTTGGTATGACGTGGACAAACAAGCAGAGAAATCAGAGTTTAAATTTTTGCAGAAGAAGAGTGGGATAGATGGAGAAATATGCTAGGATTGGCCTTCTACTGAAGATACAGGACATATAGAGATTGTTGACACTGCCAACTGGTTTTAGGGGTCAGCATTAGCCCAACTGAAAAGTGGTAGGTGTGGATGATCAAATTTTGTATTCAAAAAAGAGAACAAAGTGCAAAAAATTGCCCATTTCTCTAGCAATATGGTGTATACAATGCCTAACATTGTTACTGGACTATTTGCATATGAGTAATGTTGTTGTAGTTTTGTCAATTTACTGCAAAGTATGGTTCAGTGAAGTTGCCTTTTTTCTCCACGCATGCTTTTTTTGCCTCTTTTTCAGGTGAAAAAAAGCAAGACTAATTTGTATATTGTTTTAAATAATGTGCAGAGGTAAGCCAAAATTTTCCAAAAGGTACATTGCCCACCAGCCTTACTAGGAAACATATAACTTTTTATTTTCAATGCATAGAGCATGATCCATATCAAACTTCATGCATTTTGACTTTTTTTGCTCCAACTGACTAATTAAAAAAATGCATACCAAAACACTTCTGCACAATAACAAACTAAAACTTGAATGCCACAACAAGCTGTACAAATAAATCTAGCTAACAAAGTCTTTTTTTTTAATCAACAGCAAAAATAATTTTTTTTTTTCAGTTACGATGTCATACAGCTCATTGGAATTACTTCATTCATGACAAAATGCTTACGGAGTATTCCGGTCGCTGAATTCATTTGCCACAGTTTCAATGCCACCCTGGCGAGCAACTGCTGTGTAGCAAGTTACATTTCCAATGTCAAACCCAACAACAGACATCTTAATAGTAAAGTATGTCAAATACTACATTAGTAGCAAAGAAGTGCTACTATATTCTGAAAAAATAACGCAGTTAATAATAATGTATTAGATATTAAAATCAGGAAATTCCTTAGACTTTAAGCAATGTTTATTACCTTTGTTTTTCAACAGAAATAATGTTGATTGCTTATAGACAACAAAATTGCAGTATTGATTGCAATGAAAATACCGAACAACTGTTATTTTACAAAAAGTATGTATTAACACTTTCGCTGCCGGGTTAATTCAAGCGGTTCGCAAAAAGCAGCTGTTTCGAACGTGGCTTTGCGGATGAATATCTCCGCTCCTGTTCG
>JGI24158J21664_10001790_pt1 | contig 24939 bp, 14 predicted proteins | sample Ectturendosymbi3_FD_21664 | JGI IMG/M metagenome (IMG submission 21664) | reverse complement strand
ACCGCAAACAATTCATTGCGCATCGGTTTGAAAACATACGATTTGTCGACAAATTCATGTACAATCTCTCCACCTTTGTTTCTGTGGGGAAATGGTTTGTTTGGAACAGGCACGTTTAGAAACTTGCAGAGAGGTTCCCAGCCATCACGGACATGAAATAAAGAATCTGGTGCTTTGGCAGAACCTGTTAAAGTTACAGACTTCTTGTTGCAACATTGATCAACATCTACAACATTGCGTGTAGTACTTTGAGACAAATTCTATCTGAATCATATCGCTTTTGTTTAATTATAAAAACTGACATTCTTCAACTGTTGCTGCACTTGGAGTAATGCACCAATGGTTTGTTAATAATATAAAGCGAATTTTATTTACTCGTACGTTCCAGCAGCGTGTTGTCCAGCACTTCTGCTATCTTGAAAGGTAACCTTTGAGATGCGATGAACGATTCAAGGTTAACCTTGCTTAAAGTGTTGATTCTTGTAATCAGTAGTTGCTGTGCTTTTAGAAATATTTGTTATCTCGCGTTGTATGAAGACGTTCCTCCATCTGCTGTTTCCCATGCAATGGTGGAAGCCTCATTCCGATCGTTACGAGCGACTGTTTTTGTAAACGGTAATCTAATACCTTCATATCTCATAGTTTGATCAAAAATACTGTACGGAAGGTCCAAGTTGGTTTCACTACAAAATGTACATAGCTGCAGATCATTTTCTGTCATATGTCATCCAGGAATGAACTTTATCCAAACAGAAGATGACAACTTCTTGTCATCCGGGAAATAGCAGAAACTTTTCTTGATGCAGTACTCTTTGGCATTTTTTCTTATTTCCACTCATTCAAGCTTGGCAACCAGCTTCTCGCAGCATCTCGTTTTTTTCATACATCTGATAACTTCAGACATTCCATGCTGTGAAAGTCCATGAGGGGCTGCACGGTCGCAACAAGCTCATATTTTCGGGGAAGCAAAATGATTGTAATTTGTTGTTGTAACTAACAACTAAACATATTTTTGAAAATTTCGTGGGGGGGACAATTTCCCGGTAAACCCCTGGTTGCGGGCTTTGAGTGCTACGTGCTGTAATTAAAACCTCTGACTTCATCAAATGAGGTGTTACCACCATCATCAAAAGGCAAATGAATGCTTGCTGTTCACGATGTTTAGAGCTATAACTTGTAAAAGACACTGAGTTTTGCTTCAAGTGGAAAAAACGTTTTTTTTGTGGAAACCTATGAAGCGAAATTCAAAAGGATTGTTGCAACATCAAAGTTATTTTTTAAAAGAAGGCTCAGGTATCTATCTGTACACATTTTTCCCTTTACCACAAAATCTGATGTGAGATTTTACACATTGCTTTTCTGCTTTTCGAAAGGTGTAAGTTGTAAAATGAAAATATAGTAATCGAGAAAGTGTAATGTGGTTTGAAACGAAATGCAGTGCAACTACATGGGATGCAGCGAAAGTAACAAAAACCTGCGATGCAATTAAAGAATCTGAAAAAATCACTATACAACTTATAATGCCGATCTATGAAATCTATGGATGCTTGGATGCTAAAAATTATTTTTATTTTTCGTACATGCTATCAGGAAATTGTGAGCAAATTAGCAAAAGGATTTTGGAATATCTCTAAACGCTGAACTCATTTTTCTTAAATTTTATCTACCGAACAATTTTCAGACCTGGAAAGTTGAAATAGAAATCAATGCACATTCGCTACACAAGGATACAGGCAAACCACCTTTATTATTGGAACACAATTGCTCGTACAAGTTTCCTTTTATTCAATGTAATCAATCTGGGATAAAAGGAGCTGAATGAATGGGTTTCAGTCGTCAAATGATTTGTAAATGATTATTATTCGCGGCCACATCTTTCCACAGAATTTAAGATAATGCTTCTGATGAAGAAAATAATGAATTTTATATATTTTCGTTGCATTTTGTCTTACAGTGGTTCGATTAAGGACCTGCTGCTGACCTCGATTTTACATCAAAAGCAAGTTTTTGGAGGCAATACCTTTTAAATGCGTCAACTTCTGAGTGCTCCACATTCAACCGCAAGGAATTTCAACGCTTACCTGTGCTGCCAAACCAAAGACAAAACTACTTTATTCTGAAAAATGTTTCTGAGTAGATTTTGTACTTCAGTTTTATCCAAAAATGTTTAGGACAACAGTGAGGCCTGTATCCATGATCGTTCGAGAGAAAACTTATAGAAAGTAGTGTCGCGAATATATAGTAATTCATAATTCATTAACAACCATATTAATAAATCCACATGCCATCTTAGGCTTCGCTATTACTACATCGCAAGAAAAGAAACGATGAGCGATAGCTGCTAGATATAAAGCACACTCGCTACTATTTGTCTTGTCTATTTTTCAGAAACGGAAAGGTGTATAACTTCAAAATGAGCATGCCACAATCTCCTAGAGCAGAGGTTCCCAACCTGGGGTACATGTACCCCTGGGGATACAGTTGAGGTTAGCAACAGAAGCGAAATACATAGTTACGTATCTTTGATATCCTATCATTGATACATATATCAGTGAATATTATTCTCAAAAGCTGTTATATGCCTGTTGTTAAATGTATCTATGATTAATCATGCTGAAATATTTTGTCATAAGAAATTTTAGGGGTACATGTTCATCTGTCGAAATGCTGAAGGGGTGCATGCTACTCTGTCAGAATGCTGAAGGGGTACATGGTCAGGGAAAGGTTGGAAAACCCTGTCCTAGAGCAATAAGTTTGTACTCTAGATTACTTAAATCAGATTTTTATTTGTTGTTATTGGATTTGTTATGGCAGTGGCTTAATAGCTGCTTGTAATTGCCAATCATTAGCACGTGCTGCATAATTTTGAATTAATTGTTTTAATGAGTTTCACGAGCTGTGAAAGAGCGGACATGCCCCGCAAAGCATAAAATACGTAATGTTTTACCTGGATATACTTCGCTAAAACCTGCCTTGCTTTGGTACTTGACAGTGTGATGCTTCAAGAAACACTGAGTTTGAGACAACGGTGTGTAACTTCAGCGTACCAAGATCAGCACAGCAGATTTTATGACTGACAGACTGGTTAATGATTATAATTTAGTGTTCTTTTGTTTAGCCTTGTATCGCTAATCTTCCTCAAATATGAATTGTAGCAGTTTTTGGAAATTCCCACTGTAACTTGATAATTTTTATTTGGGTTGAGGCTGAACTTTGAAACTTGCTTCTTATCGCAGCGGTTGAGCTTAACATTCTTGGCTACGAAACGCTACAGTTCTTCACTCAGCTGCTATACATTGATCCACGGCCACCGTGAATGACACTTTACGACTGAGCTATTTCCCTCCAACAGATTGATTTATAGTATTGGGCTGTGAGTATGATGTAACCGAATGATTCAATTGTTAAAATTTCTTAACAGGGTAATTTCTAAAAATTATCATAATTATGTAAGTTCCGTGGGTTCTGGTTAATGCACAGCAGTAGCCAATTTAACCGCAATATGCAACAAATCTAAAACTTCATAAATATTCTACACTATCGTCAGGCTTCATATTTTGACAAATGGATTAAAAACATTTTGTTTTAACAAAAATCATTTAATTTTTTAGGATAAGTTAGAAACAGCGTTTATGCAGTTCAAATTTTGACATTTGACCAAACAATGTTGAGTAATCTCTCAGGATGTTTCCAATACATTTGATTAAAGTTACGAAGAAACAACTATTTTAAAGAATGTTTTTCTGTTATCGCAATTTAGGTCCTTGTTGCGTCAGTAAATAAGTGTGTCGTAGTGCTGTGGAGTCTAGCATTGTGCAAAACAGAAAAGAAATCAAAAATGAAGATCATATGCAGCGGAATGCAGAAAACCGGAACAAAATCGTTGAGTAGTGCCTTGAGAATTCTTGGATTCACGGTGTATGATTTTGAAGAACAGTTCCACTACCTTCGAAGAGATCTTGTAAAAGCCATGACCGTTGGTGGAACAGCTGAGGAGTTCAGACAAATGTTTGAAGAAGTCGATGCTTTCACTGACTTCCCGTCATGCGTCTTTTGGGAAGAAATCCATCGAGCATTTCCCAATGCTAAGGTAAACAGTTTTTTCGGATGACTCTAACTTTGAAGCGATCCATTTACAAATTAATGTCTACCAACAAGAGTGATACATTTGGTTTGGCCGAACAAGTTTTGCAAAACAAAATTAAACAGGTATCGCACTATTATGAATACCGATAAAACTCAACCTTTATCTTTAAACCTGGAGCAATGGTAAACATTGATACCAATCAAAATAAAGTAGTCTGCTTGCAAAAAATCTTTCTGATTTTGCACGATCGTCACTTTTATTACACAACTCACGTGCACCAACTTCAGTCTTAGGCTGCTGCTGCATCAGTCTGTATTGCCAAAGCCTTGGAACGTAATGAGTCTACTGTTGCCTGAATTCACTGCGGCATATACAGTTTACTGCATGGTTTGGTTCTACCAGATATACTAACCAAATGATTTCCTAGAAAGTCTGTTTAATACATTTTTGTTAATAAATTAATTGTAAACTATACGGTCATCAACTGGGAACAACACAGATCTGTGTTGTTGTTAGTAGTGTGTAACAGTTTACATCAGTGTATACCAAACCTTTTCAGTTTATCGCCACCCACACATTTACGTGATTTCACTTCTCTTGTCGGCTTGTGTCAACAGGTTGACATGATTTTGTCTCTTGAAAGAAGCGGAATCATGTCAACATGCCAGCACACGGCCAAATTTAACCTAAACAGCATGTACAAGCTTTGAAAAAGAACCCAGTCAAGCCGAACTTTACCCAAAGGTCCACAGTTACGGAAGCCAACTGGACAAACCCTGCCTCAGTGAAGCAAGGCTGCAACAGGGAAATGAATAGCGAGACCCACAGCGAATATTTTTCGCGATATGATGCATTTTAAACCTTTCTGTCGCATCCAGCTAAGATTAGCTGAGATTTGCGTTTGTAGATTGATTCCTCATGAACACAGTTACGAGCGTAACCTAAGGTGCATCCCTGAACCCTGGTTCTTATGAATGTGAGTGAGAATCTCTGCTAATAAGCGACGAGGATCCAGCGCAACTGGTTCGCATATCAGTCAAAAATACTCTCCAATTACTTGAAAACTTCATAAATATAACTTTACTTAATTAATGCTCAATTCATTATAGTCAATAGTGGGACATTTCCATCAAGTTAAGAACTTGCCACGCTTAACATAAAGTTCATTCCGCCGTTAGTTGAGCGCTCTTATCGAATGAAATGAAAAGAATGCTAAGATATGTAATCTTTACTCTAATTTTGCGCTGTGCCTCATTCGAATCCGCAGTGAAAGCAAACGCAATATAGTGTCTTATCTGATAGATGTAAAAAACATCAAACCAGAGATGCTTTTCTGGTTCTTACTCAATAACACCAGTCTGACTGCGGAAGAATATTGCACATCATATACCCATACAAAGCAAACAACAGAAAATCATCACACAGCGCCAGCTTCCACGAGCTGGGATAACCTGAGATGTGCGGTTTGAAAATAGGTATTAGTGGTTATTGACGACCCATGCAGCGAACGACTTTAACGCAAAACATCTCAGTATTGAATTGATCCTTGCCAGTTTCCATACTTGTAAGATCGCCCCTGCATTACAAAATCCTCCGTCTTGGGAGATATCACACACGTTGGGATGCCCTAATTCAAATGCAGCTATACCTGTTGCTGATTGCTGAGGTAAAGGCAAAATAATCGTTTGTGTCCTCATTTTATTAAACTTTTTCATGCGCAATAGCTTTGACAGCTGTTGCTCAAGAGCCGTCAAACGGTTTTCAAGTGGGCTTCTGTTTATAGTCAAAAAAGTTTTCCAAATATAAATGTTGTTTTGAAAATAAAATGTTACAGAGCAACAGGAGGATACAGCATTAATGCTGGTAATGGCCATAAATTCTTTTACCTCGTCCTTGTGTATCAAAAGAACCCTTGATCGAGTTATAGTTTAAAAACGGAAGTGTTTACTTTGTAACTAGAGCATTAAACCAAACCAATAACCAATTTTTGCGAAAGTGGAGACCACGATTTTTTCATCCAAAATCCAGATGGCCTGCGTAAGAAAATATGTTGGCAAGCACGTCCTTAAAAAATACAAAGATGTTCTCAACATAAATTTGTTAAAAATAGTTTGAAACACTTCATGATTAGACAGTAACCTTTATCCAAAACGCATTGAAAAGTTTGATTTCGGGTATGACGTAGTCCCTTAACTGTTTTGCACTCGACCACCGTGAGACTTCCATGCACTGTGTTTAACTCTAGATAACGTCTCAGCAGATGCTTTGACTCCCAATGGATAAACCCTTATCCACGTATGTAAAATAAAACTTCAAAAAATTTTCGAGCGTCTGAATTCATTTTAGGGTCGCCTTTAAGCCAGGTTTCTTGTTGTTGGTGTAGTATGCCTTAGTCTTCCTTTTGCTAGCTCAGTAATTTGGTGTGCAAAAACAGGTATTCAAAAATGTTATGACTATTTAAATTTTATTTCTTAGCTCAAGGATTCCATCACTTTTCCGACTGTCACTATTTTAGGTTTAGCCGTTTCACAACCCTGTTTTTTCTCGTAAATGCCGCTCTCAATTTTTATTAATTGGGACTTTTTCTCAAATCCATTTTTGTTTTCCTAAAAAACGTTTAAAATATCGTTCTGAAACACATGAAAATTTATCATTAAAAACAGCAAGTTCTTGTGTTTTTGTCTTTCCACTAAATTTACCGAACTTTCTTGCTCGCTGGCAGGTTGGTTTGTGCGGTCAACTCAGTCAGGTGAAGTGTTAAAAAGTAATTATAAATGGTAGTGGTTTATCCATGCTTTTTTGTGACTCAAATCACGAAATAGTACAAATGCAACACGAGGAAGAAGAATAATATGAAAGAGTAAAAATTAATTACATGCTGATGAGAACATCAAAACATCAAAACATCAGGTTTAGCAAAATGACCTGCTCTACTAACATACTTGAATCACAAAGGGTTGGTGAAAGATCATATGAGATAATTGCTCAGCCAGCCCAGTTGCTAGCACAAATTTTTACCATATGGGTTAATTGCTCAGGCAGCCTTGTTGCTAGCTCAATTTTTATTGAAGATACTTCACATGCAATAAAAGAAAAGTAACAAAACGCATCAAATCAACGTCAGGTAAGATAAGTAAACAAAACAACAACAAAAAACATGAGAGAAAAAACATGCCTATGTACAAAGGGTGGGGTGAGCAACTGGACAGGTAAAGACAGGTTTTTTTTAAGGCGTTTTAGGGATCAGATTCGCGTCCCTAGAATTTCAAATCGGGTCCCTAGAATCAGAGAAAATTATCATCGGGTCCCTAAAATCAGAAAAAATCCGGTCCCTAGAATCGGAGAAATCGGGTCCCTACAGATCCATACCAGGTACCTAACATTTTCCTTAAAAAACATGGGTAAAGATATAAGTAGGGCAACCAAAAGCCAATAAAGTCAAATTTTTTCTGCCTTCTTTTAAGCTTATGAAACGTCAACAAACCAAATTTTACACTGATACCATGAGGAAAGCCCAAGTTATGAGGTCAAAAAAATCACAATTTATTATTAGGTCAAAATTTATCGTTGGGTCAGACTTCTTATGTAGCACAGATTTTTTCTCTTTATCGATATTTTATTGAAACTACAGCAACAGATATTGATATGCTTTTGCAAGTTTTGTTGCAATTCTACAATAATAATGATTTTGCTGTGATTTCTGACGTAATAGTGCTGTTTTGCCCACTATTGGACGATTGAATATTATGTAGGATAGGCATGGTAACCTGCAGAAAAACAAACATATTTCTAATGGTTCTGTGCTGTTAATCACTTATGAAAATGAAATCCGTACTTAGACCTGCCAAGACTGCCCAGCGAACCAGTGCAGGCAACCGACAGAACAAGCCTGAAATCCAACATCAACCAAAACAGCAGCCCCATGTCTGGTTATGCTCGTTGATATGTTTCAGTCGGAAGGCCGTTTTAGTAGACATCTACTCAATCAGAAGGGCCACAAATTTCGTTTAGAATTTTTTTATTGTCACGAATTTTTTTTCTCACGAATTTTACCAATTTTATCTCAAATGTCTTCAATTGAGCATGTAATAAAACTCAATTATTTTAATAGTATAAAATGTAAGCACAAAAGCAACAGTGCATTATTACTGTGTTTCTTCGTTTCTTGCTTGCAGTACTGAAATCACCTTGTCAAAACAAACGATCATCGCAAATAGTCAGGAAGCAGACCTGCAACTAGAGCGGGGCCTCGCCACTCCTGGAAAATTTTTCGCCCCCCTTGGAAAAATGTGTTGGACATACTGTAGTTTAAAAAGCTTGGGCTCCTCTCAGAAAACTCTTCACCCCCGCTGGTTTCCCAAGTTGGTTACGGGCCTGTCAGGAAGTAAAGACAAACGATGAGGATTTTCAGTACCTGTTCAGCTCCACATTTCTTCTTCGTCTTCGTTCTTTCACTCCACACGTATTTGATTTTATAAAATGGTTTTCGGTCTGACGTTTTCTGAGACAAATTTTAAGATTTATTTTATACAAACAAAATTATACAGTTTTATTTAAACATTTAGCAATAATACAACTGTTTTTAGTTCCGCCGAAGGCAACACCGTCGATTTTCTAAATGTAGTAGGCTACACAAAACGGGATGCTGCGGTGGTGTCGTGTTTATCGCAATACCTTTCAAACACAGGATATAGTCAAACTTGTTTCGAGTGATATTCTGCTAACTCTAACCTAATCAACATTATTTTAAATTTTGTGTTTGATTCTAATTAAGCTGGGTTTGTTGCCTACGCTTGTGATCATGCATTTATTTTTCTGTTAAATTCCTAATGTTAGCGTTGAGTCAAAAAATTCATTCAATACTCGACTGTATAACAATTTCGAAGTCTGTTTGCATTAATCCGTTCACAAGCAGTTCATTTATTCAAGAAAGAACTGCAGAAGAGCACCAACGTCGCAATGAAATATCCACATTACTTGTTGGACACTTTCGTCAATTGAACCTATTAAAGTTCCAAAAACTGCAATCTAGAAATGAACGATTTGCAGAAAAAATTCGTGGGAGGATGTTTGTGAACTTGTTTGAAAGAAGGTTTGAAATTACTTTTTCGATTTTATTCAGTTACATACATTCACAGATCATCCACACAGAAAGAACGAACGAGGAAGAATGGTGCAAAAGCTTTATGAAGCAAATGAAAGAAATTCGTGGCAATATTTTGCTTCGTTACCTCCTGTTGCTGACCCCGTCTGGAAAATTAATGAAAAACTATTTTGATCACGCAAGTAAGCAACGGAAAAGTTGCTGGTTTACGAAAGGTCATGTGTAACCTTCATTTTCGTCTAAAGAGGCAACTCTTTGCTTGTAACCGCATGACTTGCTATGCCACTTTGATGCATAACTTTCTACACGCTCGTGCATAGCTTGTTTCTAGTGAGTTCGATTGCAAAATTAGGTTTACTGTATCTCACGTGCAACATGTCCTCACAGCTTCAGACACCGATTCTCAAATTATTTGCTGACATTGGTATCATGCAAGCACTTTTTAGTCAAAATTAGAAAATCACTTTTTTGTAGTGTTACATCGAAACGAAATGCAACTGAAAAACGCAATTTCGCCTCATACTGATCGAGAAATCAAATAGCCCATTTCATAAAGTATGATGTCATTTTTGCGGGACTCACTGACGCTAAACTGTACTCGCATTTCACTTGAAGCTAATTTGATTATTTTCACATGTAGTATGGTTCTGTGGCGATTTACAGTTTTGCATGACTTTTATTAACTCCTAGGTGTGGTAAAAGATCCATGAACAAAGATTTGTACCAGACATGCAGCCTTTCCAGGTCACCAGGTCACTTGACACACAAGAGTTACCTAAAGAATTCCTACTGCATTTCTGATCAGATTTCATCACAGCCTCAGCCTTCCCAACATTCGATGTTTCGGCAAGTGGCAAGGTTTCGGCAGTCATGGTGTTATGTTCCCCCAAATGAACTTTCTGTGTGTCTGATATTATAAGATTGACTGGGTTCAAAAGATCATGGAATACTTTTTTCATTTGCCAATAATCTACTCATTGCTTAGCATAAAAATGTTTTGGTCCGTGATGGGTCTAGTCAGCGGTGTTTTTAAGAGGAGGCGAGCGAGGCAATTGTCTCGGGCACCCCCTTTTCAGGACCCCCCTCTTGTACATTTTTTCGTTTTTGGTGAAAAGCTTATTATACGCTCACATAATATACTCCGAAGCAAATCATAAGTAAGTATTCTGCTTTCAAAGGGGCCCCCAACAGAAAATGTAATGTGTAGCTAGGCCTACTCTGCTTCAAAAGGGCCCTCAACAGCAACTTTCAAAGGGCCCTCAGGCCTCAACGGCATCTGCAATATGTAAGAACTATGCTTTCGAAGGGACCTCCGACATCCACTGTAAATGCGTAGGTACTCTGCGTTTGAAAGGCCCCCAACAGCAACTGCAATGTGTAAGTAGGCTACTCTGCTTTCAAAGAGACCCCTAGTATAGCAACTGTAATGTGAAAGTACTCTGCTTTCAAAGGGGCATCCAATAGCCACTGTAATCTGTAAGTACTCTGCTTTTAAGAGGGCTGTCAACAGCACTTTTCTTCCAAAATGGCCCCCAGTATAGCAACTGTCGTGTGCAAGTACTCTGCTTTCAAAAGTGCCTCCAACAGCAGTTGTTAAACTAGAGAAGTGGGGGGCTATGTCAAGTTGCTGTCGCTTAATTTGTTGCTAGTTTTGTCTCCCCAACTTTCAGTGTTTTAAAAGTTGTGTATCATGAATAGCCTACGCTTTTGCATTTTCTGCTATGTTAGTCATGCCGTTTTCTCAGGAACGTATCCTTGGGTTGCCGGCATATCGCCATCCTAGGCTTGATCAAAAGGTCTTATCACGGATGACTAAGTGCGATGACGTCATCAGGACCCCTTTTTCAGTCTTGCCTCGGCCCCCTCAACCCTTAGTCCACCACTGGGTCTGGCAGTACGTCTTTTTCTGTCACAGAGACACTTGATGGTTTGCAAAAACTATTAGATTACCAACTATTGGAATCTGGTTTGTGCCCGAAATTCTCCCATGACTGAGTTTTGAACTGTTTTGTCACGAGGACAGCGGACTGTTGTGTTGTGTCTCAACGTATCGTGAATGCAAAGTAGTTTCGACCTTGTTCTGAAGCAAGTGCTTTTAGGGTGCTTTATTTGCTCCGTTAACAAACTTTCACCTACTGGTTCCACATATGCCTTACTTTCATCCATTTCTCCTACACCGAGTCGTTTCTGAACACATGTCCGAGCAGCAGATGAAATGACAGTTGCTTTGAACAGGCACCTGTGCACCTCATACCCTGCGTCCGCTGTGCGTTCTGGGAGCTTTGTGAACAAAGATGGTATGTCGTCTGCACCGGTCTCTTTTGTATTCGTGTACCTGAGCAAACCAGTTTAGTTGACAAGCAACGTTCCCTCTAAGAGCTTGCTTAGTGTGCGCGGAATGGAAGGCCGTGTGAGCTCCACAAAAAAGGTTTGCGACATAGAAAATTCGAAAAAATAGAGAAGTACACAAAATTTTAAACGAACACAGAATTTATTGTACACTCAAATGATAATAATTTTAAATCTTTTGACGCCTGACTTTTTGCTCTTTCCACATAGTATACGCTTTGTGTAAGTCAACAGTTCTACCTGTATTTAAACACAATTTTATTCGCATAAGATGATCCGAGTGAGTATTGCCTCTAGCCTATTGCGCGACTTCACTTTAATGTTATTCATAAGGCTAAAGCCTCGTTCGCAATCTGCACTGGAAGCTTGAAAAGTACAACAAATGTCAACCAACATTGAAAGTAAGTTAAACTGTTCATCATTTATAGTGATGTCAGCTATTTCTGGTAGTGATGTAATAGTGCCAAATCACTATGTGGGCGATGAATCACAAGAGTCTTCAAAAAGTCCCAACAATGTCGCAAGTACTTTCTCCAGTGCAGTGCATTTGCTCCCGAATGACCTTAGGTTCGAACAGAGGGATGTCAAACTTATTTCTTGCCACGGGCCCAATCTATCCTTGCTCCACCCCTGCGGATTCGTTAGCTTTTCCGATTTGCAGACAATCACTAGTCTCCTCCGCGAATTCCGGATACTGTGCACTGGAGTTTGGGACGTTCACCTGCATCAAACACAGGGAGGGTCTACACTGTAAATGTCAACCACAACATGCACAACCAATTTATCAGTGGAAATCCATTTATTAACACAACCTACCAGCTGCTGGGGACAATCATCCCCAACCCAGCTCGGGCAGAGTTTGTTAATTCAACGCAGGAGAAAAAGGGTGTTCACCCGTCCCCCAGTGTTGAAACCACAACGCTTAGAGGAAGAGATACCAACATCCATGGATTATCGTTTGGTTTCTTCAACCAGTTCGTGATCGTTCCATGCGACTGAAGATATGTTCACGTTTCCAATCACTGGCTCATCGCAAGATTTCCTTTACGCTAGGTTTTCAAGTTTCCCACAGTAAAAGTACTCGGCGCAGTTATCATTCGCCTACCCAAACAGGGGCGGGAAGTTGGGGGAGGGGGCGATTTCAGTAATATTTGGAAGTCAAGTCCCATAACGACTTCGCTACTGTAAGAGGATGAAGTGTATTTCACAACACTGCTGTGACAAAACAATGGACGACAAAACGGCCTTCATATTGCAAATGCTGTTTTCCGAATTGTAAAAAATTCGTGGTGAATAAAGTTAATTTCGCAGGCTTTATGTGGGCCGATCGCCCTCCCGTGGATCCGCTCCTGTTCCCAGATGCGCAGGGAGTGCTAAATGAAGCTTCCACCTGTGGATGCCAGATGAGGAGGACCGTAGCGAAATTTTCGCACGAAACCCTCTGCCTGCAGCGGTCCTTACTCATGTGCACGATGACAATTGCACGATGGTGTTGATTACGTTTCCGCATTTCATGTTAGTTCTAACTGCCCGAGTTGTACCGTTGGACAACTTGGTTGCGCCATTTGCGTAGCAAGTGCTGCGGGAACAGGGAAACCACCGCGGGAAGAGATTTCTGCGGCTCATTTATCAAGAATAACATGTTTAGCAATTGAACTAAAATCATGTAAAAATTGTTTAGAATGAAGTGGGAATAGTTGTTGATTTTTCAGGACCTGAATCGACATATAACGGCAATAACAAATCATGGGTCTTCAGCACAAAACATCCGTGTGAGCATCAACAGCAGTTGCGATAGAAAGTAAACAGGAGCAGCTCTTGTTTTAAACAAAATCATTTTGAGTTGTTGTTGTTTTATGAAAAGTATTTAAATAAAATGCATTAGGATCATGCTAAGTTTGTTAATCACACAATATATCCTTGAGGTTTGTGAGTTCATCGTGTAATTTCAGTATAATTTGCGACCAACATTTATGTAAATATTTGACGGTTTAGACTAGTGGTTCTCAAACATTGATGAACCTTGGCCCCCTTCTAAGTTTAACTGGTGAATACTTAATATGTCGAGACACTTGTGTTATGCAATATCACAGCAAAGCTACCTAGTGAAGACCTCTGCTCGTGGCCCCAAGAGAACCGCTCCGTGGCCTCCAAGGGGGCCGAGGGCCCCTTTTGAGAAACCCTGGTTTAGACAATGACTAGAAGATACTCCCTCTTAAGTTTATCAAGCATTAACACCTTTCATAGTGTATCTAACCACAGATACAAACTTACTAGAAACAACAAAATCATATTATGTAATGAGTCTGGAAAATGATATAAGTTGAAAACATTTCTGATTAGATCATAAAGATTCTACTTTCTAGTCCTGTTTTGAAAAATTCGACGTCCGCCTTGTGTTGATCAGTGCTATTTACTGTTTTCAGCCCGATCACAGAGTTGCATGCAGCCACTTCCGATTCCACCAATTGGAGACGTAGTCTTGAACCCAACACTTGCAAAACTACGGTATAGACAACACAACACCCGAGTCAGAGAGGTAATGTACTATATTTCCATATTTTGTGCAACACGTCATCAAGCGCCTGTCCGTTTCCATTTTAGCCGATGTATGATCCCTTGCCTGCTGTATTATGATTAATTGATGAAGTATTGCACAAATGACATAATGCAGTTTTCAAATCTACACATTTACATAGCGGGCATGTTACGCTTAGATTTTGAGATTATTTTATGAGAAAGAAAGGTCAATGCTCAATCAAGTCGAAACAGAACTTTTCTTTTCACCCTGAGATGTCAGTTGAAATTACCTCTACTGATCATCTTCATGGACAAAGGGACACCAACAGCTCAAAGAAGAGCACAATGCTCTGATCTACTCGAAATCAACCGTTAGATTTCATCCTTTCCTCCTGCTTTTGGTAACTTTCAGAACATGAGTCACCACTTGGTTTGCTCTGTGACCGCAACGTTTCGTAGAATATACTTTATAACAAAGCACCGACATGAGGTCGGTGTCAATCGAGTTCTACTACTTTTAAAGGTTTTAGCATCAATCACATTATCTAAGCTCAATAGAGCTTCATCTTGCAATTCACTCTAAATTGTCGGCTGGGGTAAGTGGCAAAGGGTAAAACGTGCGTAAATGCCTCTTAGTCCGGTGGCAGGGACCGATAAGCGTGCAATACCGTCCGTGCAAAGTTTTCTTGCTCTTTCCATACCTCCGAGGTGTGCTCTTTATGAATCTGAATGATGCCACTCTGTCATCCTTGGGCAATCCCCCAATATGCAAACTAAGGCCGCCATTACGGAAAATCCTTCTTTCGTCAATATCTCAGTCACTGTGCATGGTATCAAAATAATTTTGGTGTCTATCCCCATGTTTTGAGGGGTAAAGAATAAAATTAAGCTATTTCAGTAAAGATTACGCCTTTAGTTTTTGATGAATAGGCATATTGAGACCGGTAATACTGAAAATCACGTTTTCGTCCCTATCTCAGTTACTGCACATCGTATCATAATATTCTTTTCATCTATGTGTGTTCAATAAGTAAATAATCTGATTGCAGTATTGCTAACAGCAATATTTTCTGCAAAAATATCAAAGTGAGGACCGTCGATTTTGATAGGATCAGCAACGGCGGCCTGGCATTAAACGACTCTTCAAATGACTTCACAAAGGGGAATTCTCAAAGCCGTAAATGACGTTTTGAGGAAATGTTGATGCAGTAAAGCTGTTCTCAACAAATAAAAGCATTCTTATCATTGAAAGTGAGAATAAGTTGATCGAGTGTGATTTAGAAGTAATTGTTAGCAAGACGCAGGAGCTTCTGCATGCAGATAAGCTTGATTGAATAGGCTTTTAGCCGAAAACAGAGGTAATTCTTATTTTTAGATTATAATAAACATTTATGAGGGAAGGAATCAATTTTAGTCTCCTCCCGATCCACCTATTTAAGCTTGTAGGCTGGTGAGACGTACTACTGCAAAAAATTTTCAATAGAGAAAAAATATATAGGCCTCCCATATACACCAATATAAAATACATTGATAAAATCCCGTCCTCAAGTGTATAGCAGCAGAAAGGTTGGTGGTGGTGGATCTCGGTTGTCATGTTCATTGTTTGTTTCTTTTGGAGCCTGACATCTGGATAGAGACAACTGCATACGTTACGGACATGTCCCAAACGAAATCATAAGCATAACCCTGAAGCCTAAAAGCATGAAACGATGGGCATGCAGTATGGACACCTGCAGCAGCTTCGTTCAAGATATCGCGAACATGTCGGATCACAGTGGAGAGAGGGAGATGAGGAGTCGTGAAAAAGAGAAGCCATCACGCATCACTTCGAACGCTAAGGATAGGGACAAAATGTGAGATAAACTTTTGACTTGCATGCTCCCTTGGATCCACATGTGGTTATCCCGCTGATTTGGTCAATGTTGTTACTGGTTGCATTGAACCAGAAACGGTGAATGCACATGACGCAGTGGAGATTGGGAATAAACAACATGCGTCATTTNAAAAGAACTGACCTGACAGATTAGGTGCACCCTTATATCCAAGTTGGTATTGACCATGAAAGTGAAGAGAAAAGTAGAAAAGTTTGGGAACAATAATGTGCATGACACGAATCTAATCTACTCGCGAGTACTAGCGCTACATCAATCCAGAGACATTATTGTGAAAACTGTTCGTAATCATGAGCATTTACCTTTGCCCGCACCTCCTTGTTTGACAATGAAGGCAAAATGAGAATCGTAACTACGCAATGCACGTCAACGACGAAGCTGTAAGTGACTGTCCCAGCGTTTGGTTAAAAAAATCAGAGGTATAAATAATGGATGGCTGTGATATCCTTTGGCGGAGGTGCTGGAAATTATAAGGTGCGGCTGTTCTACGGATACACCCTGTTCAACAGCAATATGTTGATGCTGTATACAGCTCATTTGTCTTGTACAATGTTTTGTGGATGCTACGGGGGAGCACACTGCCAGAATTGGCAGATCCGACATGTTGATGACAGTGACAATGTTGTTAAAAGTAACGTGTTTGCGGACTGAGTCAAATTAGTGCTGTCAACATGTATCAGAATAGCAAGGGATGCTCTGTGAATGGAACACAGACTTTAGTATATTTTTGATGAAATGGTTTAATCTGATTCTTTTCTCTTAAAACATGCATAGATGCCAAGAGTATTATGATACAATTTGCAGTTACCGTATATATTCGCCTGTGAGCCGCAGCTTGTAAATTAATTTTTTATCATTTTGTGCAGCTTCAAATGGAATGCGGCTTACAGTCTCAAGGGCGGCATATATTTTTTATTTCTTTATTTTATCGAAAGGTTCAGATTACGCTAATCTTATTTTTTTTCATTTTCTCGACCAAAGCCTTTTTTCGCATTCTATTCTCTTCAACATCACGTGCACATCCATCACAGGAGGGATTAGGATGAACATATAGCAGTTGCAGTGGTGTAAGCATCATACCAGGGATACCAATTAAACGCGAAACGTGCTGGGACACGAAAGTATCTCAGAGGCTTAGGTAATCTATGTTCAAGAGCGGCTTACATTAATTTTTGACACCATTTCATGCGGTTCAGAGCATAATCATTAGCGACTAACAATGGAATAAATACGGTACTGAGATATGGATGAAACCGGGATTGAGGGTCTCAATATGTCTATTGAGCAAAAAGGAAAGGCGTAAGCTTTACTGAAATGGCTTAATCTTATTCTTTACCCCTAGAAACATGGGCATAGACACCAAAATTATTTTGATACCATGCATATTGACTGAGATATTGACGAAAGAAGGATTTTCCGTAATGGCGGCCTTGATTTGCATATTGGGGGATTTCCCAAGGATGACAGAGTGGCATCATTCAGATTCTTAAAGAGCACACCTAGGAGGTATGGAAAGAGCAAAAACTTTGTACGGACGGTATTGCAAGGTTCTAAAAAAATCTGGGGTTTGGCAACCGGACTATCTTCAAAGATATTCTTCTTTCCAAACAAAATTTTAATAATGCAATTGGACTTGAGTACATGGCTTTTCACAAAACGTCTTTCACATTTGAAGCAAAATACAGCATCTTTTTCAAGTTCCATACCTCAACATCGTGAACACCAAAGAGTTGCAGTACTTGCTTTTTGAGAGTTGAAACGATGGCAGTCACTTCATTCGATGTAGTCAGAGGTTTTAACCGTAACACGCCATGGACTTTGACCCAGAATATATTGCCTAAAGTTATTAGATTTATGGCAAAAACAAGATGCTCTAAAAAACTTGTTGCCAAGCTTGAATGAGTAAAAATGTGAAAAAAAACACCGAAAGCTATTGCATCAAGACAGACCTATAGCTATTCACTGTGTGTCATGAAGTTTTCATCTTCTGTTTTGGTAAAGTTCATTGATGCTTGACATTTGACAAGAAATGATCTGCAGCTGCATAATTTTGGAGAGAAACCAACTAGGGTTTTTCGCATAATATTTTCGATCAAACGATGAAAGATGAAATTAATCCCGTTACCCGCCCCAGTCCACAAAAACAGTCGCTCATATCGATCGGAATGAGGCTTCAAACATTGCGTGGGAAACAGCAGATGGAGGAATGCTCTCATGAAACGCGAGATGACATTTTTTTTCTAAAACTAACTGTTGGTTACAAGAATCAACACGTAAGGTGACTTTGACTCATTCATCGCATCTCAAAGTTTACCTTTCAAGATAGTAGAAGTGCATAATAACACGCTGCTGGATCTTATTGTATGAGTAAATACTTTTTGCTATTTAAATGTTAATGAATCATTCGTGCATTACTCCAAATGCGGCATCAATAGAAGAATGCTATAGTTCTTGCAGTTTTACCAAAGCCATATATTTCAGGTAGAGTTTGTCTCAAAGTACTACACGCAATGTTGTAGATGTTGATAATGCTGCAATAATAAGTTTGTAACTTTAACAGGTTGTGCCAAAGCACCAAGTTCTCTATTTCAATGTCCGTGATGGCTGGGAACCTCTCTGCAAGTTTCTAAACGTGCCTGTTCCTAACAAACCATTTCCCCACAGAAACAAAGGTGGAGAGATTGTACATGAATTTGTCGACAAATCGTATGTTTTCAAACCGATGCGCAATGAATTGTTTGCGGTATTGTCCTTAACCGTCCTAGCATTGTGTGTTGTGATTTATTTTTTTACCGGGTAGCTTTCTGATGCTGTCAAGAATGTACAGCTTGCTGAATCGGTAGAAAATAAGATACTGATTGACAATTTCGCTCATGTTAATTTTGTTGTTTTCATGGTGTTTGTTGTATATATAGAAGTGAAGCCACTCTTTCAGATGCTGTTCGAGAATGGGTACGGACTGCTCTTGACAAAACCTAGCACAAACTATCGTATAAACCTGTTGATTTGACGTTTATGAATATGGGTATCTGAAAAAAGTTTCCACAAGTTGGCGAGCAAAACACAATGCATTGTTTGAATAGTGTTTTGATACGAAGCCTGTCATTTTCGAGGAAGCAGACTGTAAACAAGCGAGAGTAATGAAACAGCATTTCCTCCCAGCCTAACGTTAGCTGAAGATATTTTCGTGAAATAAAAGTTGCTATACTGCGGCATATCTCATGAATTCCATGGAAAAAAGTCAGGTGACTGCAGTGATAAGGTTCGGACATTTCAATACTTTGGTACTATATTATACTAATCATGATGGCGTTATTCATGCGTGTGTCTTATAAGCTTGTGTGTCATCAAAGTAAATGTATTAACGCCATCAAGCGTATACTCTTTACTACCCCCACGAATATATCCTCGTCTTCTTTCATGTATTTGTGTATTCCTTTCCTTGTTACTGCGATGCATGTTTAAAGTCTAGCGCCTTGCGTGTGGGAGTGAAGACGTTTCACATTACAATACAATGCACTATAAGCTTGGCTTATTTTGCGTCTGAAGTGTTAGCAAGGTACAAGCATGCGAAAAAGTAAGCATCTATGAAGTCATTGAGAACAATACCTCTGCGTTTTTTGTATCTATAGTGGAAATACCAATTGAAGATATCTTGTTTTTCTGTGAGTGCGCTGAAAAGTTTGAAAACAATTTGGCATATTTGGAACGGGAGAAATGTTCTTGCAAAACCATTACAGCTTGACTGCAATGAACTTACAGAACTATAGAAAGTGTAGACCAAGAGCTTGTGAATGTGCCTATGTGCTATAAAGACCTAACCTCCTGGCCACCTCCGTAATGGCAGTGAAAATTGACAATAACATGAAGGGTTATTTATGACGGTTTCTTGAAATCTACTGAAATTCGCCTAAACACAGAACAAAGTTTAAAGTCCCACCTTCGAGTACGTCTTGGCAGTTTTAATCCCGTACTTTTTGACCTAAAACAGTACAGGAAGTTGCAGTCTACTTGACGCATGAGTCTCATCTTTGTCATCTTACAAACGTTCTTTGTTATTCATGGCGATAAAAATTTATGCTTTTGAGTAAGTAAAGACCAAACCGAAATGAAACATCCAATAACACTGTGTCATTGTCTTCACCATTATACTGTCTTTTCCAGCGAGGGCAATTTAGGCATTTAAGCCACTATTTCCAATCGTTATAAAATACTTATACCGACTAAAGTGCACACACTGCTTGCAAGCAATTTTACTAATGGCATGGCCTTTTGCAGGAAAATTAATGGATTACCAAATTTTGCTGTAGCCTAAGCATTGAGTTAATTACCCTTTTTTGTATGATTTTGAAAGCTTGTACAATTTTTTTGGTTAGCCCTACACAAGGCTGGCAACCTTGTTTGATTCAGATCTTCCTGTATTTTTCTTTGAAAGAAAAGACAAGTCCAAACATTTCTGATGCTGCTATGGTATTGTTTTTGCAGCCGCATGCTTCAACAATTTGTTGTTTGAATATAATTCGCTAAACAAAATGAAAGCAACCACAACAATTTGTTTTTGGCCAAATAACGTCAGTAAAAGTCACTTTATGGAGACTGTGAAACCAGGAGGTAGCGAAAGGACTCTTTGGTCATCTTGTCTGATACCACCGCCACATATCTATCTTTTTTTATTACCGCCATATATCTATCTTCGTGATCTTTCATGTATCTGTGTGTTCTTTGTTACTGCCATGCATGCTTTAAGTCTACTGCGTTGCGTGTGGGAGTGAAGACGTTATACAATACTTTGCCACTTAACCGCATACCGTCGAACACCTTAACTGAACACGTTTCAAGAAACTGAGCTATACTACGAGCCTTGTGCAAACCAACAGAAGTAAATATTTAGATTTCAGTGACATGCAACGTTAATGATAGTTATAAAATGAAAGAAAACTGCAATAGTACAAAACAAAGTTTTAAATTTTCTCAATCATCGCTTGTAGGAGTTAGGAAATACAACGCAAATTAAATGAGAACGTGTGAGTAATGAAGATGAACTTAAATGACATACTTGCAGATGAAAACAGAGCTAACGTAGCTGCAATAGCAACCATAAAATTCTAAAATACTCCTACGCTTAAGCAATGGTGGACTTAGGGTTGTGATGGCCCGAGGCAAGGCTGAAAAATGGGCCCTCTGATGACGCCATCATACTCAGTCAACCCTAATAAAACTTTTGATCAAGCCTAGGACAGGGACAAGGCTATGAACAACAAAGATCATTAAAACTAGTAATTGTTCACTGCAACGAAGTTTAAAAAATTCAGCAACATTAGACACAAAACAGCAGTACCAACAAAACAAAGCAAATGAAACAACCTTCAGCATAAAAGTATCACTGAGAACCATTTAACCATCAAAATATATTTCATACATTTTACATTTTGGATACAACATTTGTGTGACTGGACTTCACTTCAAAATGCAAGTTACTGGCAGAGGCCTTTCATAGCAGCATACACACTGTTGACCGTGCATAATGAATTTCAAAACAGTTATACAAACTCGCACTGTGAATGAAATGTCAAACTGAAATTTGTNTACAAATCCATGCTAGCAAGGGCTCCGCAAAACACTAAATTAAGTATTCAGGTAAATTTTCAAAACCGCTACGTATTTGGTGACTTTGGCAAAATTTACGGCATTTCACCATTGGCGACTTCTACCACGGTGTTATGCATTTACATGCCGCATTATGGGTTATGGTTAGGGGATGGGGGTAGAACTAGTTTCTGTGTTACAGTTTTGAATGGTGGCTAGGTGTAGTGTTAGTTTTCCGGTAAATTTGGCTGGAAATCTTTGGCGAGCTCTGTGTAGGGTTGTAAAACTTGCCAGTGGTTTATTGAATAAAAATGCAGTATTAAACAAAGAATATTAGACTGTAAATTACAATAGACTTAATCAAAAAGGCAAACTGAGTTTGAAACCGATTAATGGAGTACAAAACAGGTCTATCTTTGAATACAACAAAACTCTTATGATTTCATGTGCACTGCTTATGCTCTAAAAGCAGGCCCCCCTTTTTCACAGTCGTCCACACTATATTATAAGAAGCTTCATTCTCTAACAGTGAAAAAAATTACCATTACATTTTTGCTCTTACTAGATAGGGTCTTTGCTAAACTTTGTGGAACTAACCTTAAGCCACAGTTTTTTTAAGGTATTGAAGTTGGTTTGAAACTTTTCCTTATTTATTCATTAGAGATGCTGGACCATTGTGAAAGCAAGATACTTACTAATTAAAATTGCTAATGGGGCCCCTTTGAAAACAGAGTACCTACAGTTTCTATTGGTGGTCCTTAACAGCAGAGTACTTACGCATTACAGTTGCTGTTGGCAGTGCCGGATTAAGGTAGCGCGGGACCCTAAGTTAAAAATACATTTGAACAACTTTTAAATCACAAAATTAAGTGGACATCCATGTGACCACCATTAAGTATACTGAATTTCGTAAGTGCGAAAAACCTGGTCCTAAATAGCAACTGGTGGACATTATGGACTACACATCCTTTTTTTACCCAAAAGTACATACGTATCTTTTTAGCAAAAAGAAATACATTGCTGTACAGCTCACAAATACTGTACAGAGACAGTAATTTAATGGTTCCAGGCTCATCAAAAAGTTTGATCATTGCTATATTTAGACAGTACAATCACACAGTAGGTTTATACGTTTCGAGGTCGATTGTCAAGAGCAGCAAATCTACTGCTTAACCCAGTGTTTCCTGGGTTATATTGAAAAACGTATTAGCTCGCGGCACCCCTGGGTATTGTCGGGTGCCTTTTACAATACCCAGGGGTGCCGCGAGCTAATACGTTTTTCAATATGCTGTATTAATAAAAAATACATTTTCAAAATGTAATCAAACCTTTAAGCAAATTGCTATGGGTTCACCACTGGGTACCGCAAATTACATTTATATTTTGCAGGGTGCCGCAAGCCTAAAAAGGTTGGGAAACTCTAGCTTAACCCATTAGGCGACAAACATTTTCTGTCCATCAGATCTGCTGAATCCTTTTACGTTTTGGTATTTGATGTCTTCTGACCAAGCCAAAACGTAGTGTGATTGCGTGGGTTCAATACTTTTTTATTTATCGTATGTTCCACAAATGGAACAATGGAAGGAACCAGGGTACTTTTTTTATTCTCTTGTCGTTTATGTCTGTATTCGTGAGCTGTTCGCCGTACCACAACTTTGCTATGCAATTAAGTCTCTTTTAATCGCTTTGGAAAGTGGATACTATGTTTGATATGTCACGAATTTACACGCGAAAAACTTTCGTCACGACGTCACACATTTTGTGATGTCATTTTTAATATATGGCAACTTCAAACACATAAGATGTTTGTGCAAAGCTTGTTGGTACGCTTCGACTGAACATCGCAACATAAATCAAATTTACTTTATAGAACTTTGTATGCACAATGACGCATTTTCACTCATTCATGTCATTTCTCAAAGACCGTATCCTCAAACGGCGGTCTAGCGCAGTCCCAGTGGACTTCATTCCTTCTGCATTAAGGATTTGGAAAGCTTATCAGATATGAAAAAGTTGTTGAAGTAAACTTTATGAGATAAAACCTGCTTTTTGAATTCAAGCATTTCTAACATAACTCGCGTGCCAAGTGTTATTTTTTCGTTTTGTTGACTTGCGGATGACTTTCCTTCTTTCACTTCAAAGTCAAACAGGAAATGTGGCAGTCGGTAGATGCCGCCACATGTAAATAAATGGTCACCGCTAGATGGTGCCCATGAGCAACAAGTCACTGTGATAGTCACCACAAGCGAATTATCGTAGTTCACTCATCCCTATATAATGATAGTGCAACCTAGTTGTAGTAGAGTGAAGTCGCTGGGTGATCTACTGCTACTATTGTTGCAATTGAAAGTTGAAAGTGGTGACTAGTGGAAGCAAAGAGTGAAGTCAGTGATGGATCTCTATTGCTGCTGGTTGCTTTCCTGTTAGTTAATGCCCCGAATTGCCATCTCTTGCTTGTGCTTGCCTAAGTAGTTCAAGGCGATGCAGTCAATTGCAACAGTAACCTTCGTCGGAATTCAAACCATTCACATTGTAATCGTGATGACCAAAGTATCGAACTACAGTGCTCACCAGCACTGAGAAACGTTGAAAACACACCGAACTGATGAAACCTCGCTGAATCAAGATTTGGAATAGGTCTTAGCTTATCCATTTTATTATCTGGAGGCAAAGCTGTGTTGTCAGCAATATGCAGATGCTTTTTAGTCTCTCGATACCTTGCCCTTGACATGCTCAAAGCCACAGCTTGCACTCGAGCAATGCATCAACAGAGGCTAACCAATAGAGGTCTTCCCGTGGAAGTGAGTGATATCCAGAGAAGAGTGAAATCCCAAGAAACCTGTTCATAGATAGAAGACCCAAAGCAAAGTTTGGTCAATTTTTTGCCTGGAGTACAATTCACTTTTTTCACAAATTAAATCAAACATGCCTTCATCGAAGTACATCTGCATGGTAAAGACTTTGTATGGCGTTTTAGAATCAAGATCAGGATTTCTTCAAGTCTTCTGGTTTTATGGTCGACTGTGGAACATCGTATGTCAATATGTTTCTTCACCGGTGCGGGAACGGACTTTTTGCTTCATCTTCTGGAGTCTCTGTATTTTCATTTGCGTTGATTTGCACTGCAACCTCTCTACGTCTGCAACAGGAACTACCCGGTTATCATTTAAAAATCATCATTTGGTGGAAAAGTAAAAACATTTCCGTCATCTTCTTTAGTTTTCCCAATATTATATTGTAGCTAAACCAAATGCACACCTGGCATGCCAATGAATTCATACACGTAGGCTACATGCTCTGAACACTTTCAAGATTGCCACGCTAACCTATAATGACAATAGGCCTACAAGGAAAGGCCATACATTCTTTCACTTCTAGTCTACCGGTGCACACTACAGTCC
>JGI24158J21664_10001789_pt1 | contig 24947 bp, 11 predicted proteins | sample Ectturendosymbi3_FD_21664 | JGI IMG/M metagenome (IMG submission 21664) | reverse complement strand
GGGTGGCCAAAAGTGGTGAAATTTGGTTTTTACCCCTCGAAATTGAAAAAACAACCTTTTTTGCTCATAATTTCAAAATTCAGGGGGGCGAAGGCCCCCTACCCCCCCTTCCGACGCCCATGAATGGGGGGCCGGGCACCACTGGCCCCTCCGCTGGCGAGGACCCTGAGACTGAGTGAGTCAGACATGTGCAAGTTTGTTTAGACTTTAGAGGACATGTGTAGCTTTCCCCAATTTACAATATTGTCTTTATCATATTTGTGAATTATTTTTCAAACTCTAAACAGCTAGCTGAATGCCTAATCGTTTTAAGGAAGCAAGCTTATAGCGTAGGGCTAAGTAGTGTACAAACATGCTGCCGCAGTCGCAGTTCATAGCGTGTAATTACAAAATCCAAACATGTTTCAAACCGCAGGAATCGGCAACCTTTTCCTCGTCACGGGCCAAAAACAAACTCTGCGGTATGGCGGGGCGCACTAATTTTCTACCAACAATTCTGTTCCTTTGCTGTTTATAATGTTGTTAAAACTTGGGAATTTATGGAATTTGAACCAGATTAAACTCCTGATTTTCACAGTTCATAGCGAAAACCCAAAATATAAAATACAGCACAATTGTAACACAGTGCGGTTTCTCAAATAAGTCCCCCTTAATATGCAATACAAGAAGCTGCAAGGAGGGCAGATTCATAAAATATAATATAGCCTAATGCCACTAGACGAGCCATACAGTTACTGTACTATGAATTGCGAAGGGGCTGCGGGCCGGAACTAACCCCTGCTCGACCGTTTACGTTGACCAGCTACATACGTCAATTAGTCGCTCAAGAATTGGTTGAAAACAAGATCCACGTGTTATATGCGCGTACGTTTTGTAGACGACTTGCTTCGGAAGTCGGTGCCTAAGAGCAAAGTCTCTACTCGGCTTCGATTGAACTTGTATCAGTGTATATCAGAAGCGTGTAAATAAAAAATCGCAATCATAATGGCGGCCACAATGACTTCTTGCTAAACTGCAATATAGGCTGAAAAAAGCATACAGTAGATCTTGCACTTATAGCAACAAGATTTTCACAAGCGCATTGCAGGAAATTTTTACGAGCAAATGGTGGCTTTCATCCAAAATAGCGCTTGTAAATTTTCTAAATACAAACTTTTAAACTTGTCAGTTCAATGGAAATAGATTTTTTATTTCCGACTGACATCCAAACACAATTGTTCAGGAAAAAAACGCCAAATAAATGTACGTTTTATGGATGATGCTTCAAGTACAAGGAGCATTAAATATTTAAATGTTGATACTTGGTTGTTGTTTTCCCCCTATGAAAATTTCTAGCTATGCGCCTGTAGTTAGAGGTCGTTGAGGGCTTATAAAATATTGCATAAAATTGCTTAAACCTGCTGACAAAAGTTAATGACGTCACATTTCAATGTTTGTGACATCACAGTTAACAATTTAAACCACAAAAATTATAGTTTTTTTATTTGCATTTGTGCCCCCCCACTTTGAAAAATGTTCCGCCACCCATGTTTATTACCACCATCAAAACACACAAAAACCTTGCTTTACGCTTTTGCAGTCATCTCGGTATTCAGATGAAACAGTTGCGGTCTCTCAGAATGTATTTTCAGTCAGTAAGGTCAAACATTAAGAAAAAACCTGGCGGGGCCCACAGTATTTTGTAAGCGTGGGATCCATTGCCAACGAAAATAAAAATCCAAGTGAAATGCGCGATTTCGCCCTCATCAAAATTCTTTAGCAAGAATGGTCACTGTCTTCAGTAATGTGCAGCCAAAATTTTTCATGGCACCTCGTTAAGGCAGAGAGGGCTTTAGGTTTGAAGCTGTTTTTTGTTTCATTTGGAAAGTGTTTCGGTTTTGACAGGTTAGTTTTCGATAGTAGCTGCAAAATACGGTTCGATACTTGCTGATGTTTCAACAGTTACTGCTAGTTGTCTTCTAATATGAAGCTAACGTTTAGTTCGTAATTACACATGTGTGCTGCTTAGTGCTTAATCACTCTTTTAATAGCGTTTTTTCATGCTCCCTCGTGGAGATTTGATGGGGCAACCTGAGATTGTCGAAAACTGTTGAAATAAACCTAGTTATAATTGTGAATGACTATTTTAGTTGTGCAAAAAATAACGGTTCCTTAAAAAGCAACATAAAATTACTAACAGTTAATCCCAGGCGCGTAACCAGGGAGGACGAAGCCCCCTAGAAATTTTTCTCCCTCCTGGAAAAATGTGTTAGGCATAGTTTACAAAATTTGGGTCCCTCTCAGAGAACGCTTCAACCCCTGGTGTCCCAAGCCGGTTACGGGCCTGGTTAAGCCATTTGCAAAGTAACAGAAGTTCAAGTGAAGTAAGCCTCATAATGTTGTTGTGGTGAAAATTTCATCATGAGATACTACCGAAAAAAGGGTTATGGCATCAATCTCACAGATTGGCGTCGTAATTTCTGAGATAGTGCCCAATAAATTGAAAGTTGCAAAAAGTATGAAAAGGTGGTAAGTGGAATAACTTTCGTGGACGTTTGAGGCTACTACAGTACTTGCCTGTTTTGAAAAATTAAAACGTAGGTTTAAACTTATTGGGAGATCTACACTCACATTATGTATTTATTGGTTGTTACGGCGCTGTCCATTCAAGTCTCTGCAGGTCTTAGTATAACCCTTTCAGACATCGCTTTTAACATCACCGATTTCTATCATAACTTGATGCAGCCCCCCAAAAATTTCTACACACCCCTGAGTGGGGCCCCGCAGAAGCAAAAGTGTTTCCAATCGGGCCCCGCACTTGCTAACACCTGCCCTGGATGCCTGACACCTGTGATTAGCAAACGTCTTATAGCCGAAGCATTTCATATTGCTGAACTTTTTCTGTACTACCTTATTTTGTGTTAGGCCTGCGTAAACCAATAGTTCTAATTTTGGATTGTAACTAGCTCTCGAAGAAACAGGGATGTTGAGGCTTGCATGTACATGTGACACCATAATGTGCGAATTTGTGTTAAAATAAGTCTCTGTGACGTTATTACGTTCTCGCCCTCTCTTTACCTCAACGCGAGCAAGCGATAAACACATACTGCGTCGGAGAATGTCTGTGGTCTTAGCAGCTAGTTCAGTAAAGCTTGACAAACCCAACAGAAAAAATGCATCGCAGCGCACGGTGCATAGCCGCAGGGTGGCAAAAATGTTTGAGGGTGTGAAACACTTTTTCCGACAAAAAGAACCGGGCGCTAAATTACTGCCAAAAGCTCAAAGAACTGCTTTCCGTACTCGGACTAAATTTCACGCCAATTTAGCACCTAGTGATTGAATCAGATCGCAAATTAGCTGTAAAACACATTACCAAGATTATAGAAATAATTATTTATCACTACGATCCTAATCAGGGCTGGCCTTAAGCCGATGCAGCTGCATTGGACCCCGCGCCTCTGGGGTCCCGCGCCGTAGCGCTTGGGCAGATTGTTTCATTTTGCGAGATACTCCTTGCGCTCGAGAATTGTATAAAGCTTGATAAATCTCATTGTTAGCAAATAATTATCTCAGTTTGAACAAACCATAAATTCCCTCTAATTACTGAGAACGTTATTAAAATGTGCTCAATTCTCATGCCAGGGCGTATCTGCGCTTCACCATGTCCTGCTCTTTATGGATAGAATTTGGTTGGTACTTGTGCAGTAGACCTGCAGCTATTGCAAACAAGGTGTGTCAGGGTTCCCACACAGTTTCAAACAACATTTTCCTTGCTTTACACAGCCTTTTCAATATTAAATTTAAGAACTTTAATACCATCAGTTATCTTCATTTTTCCAAAATTTGATTCATGGAACATAACGCAAAAAACGTTTGCAAAACCGTCATAAGCGGTAAAAAACGAAATTTGAATAAAAAATGACTGCATTTGAAATTTTCATACTTTTTCAATACCTAATGTACATTTTGGCCAAATTCAATACTTTTACAAGGTGTTGAAATCCAATTTCACAATTCAATACTTTCAATACCGCGTTGGAACCTTGGAGGGTAGTGATTCAACTCGCAATGAACAGATCAAGACGTCTGTCGCATCAACTTTGCTGGCATTTCTTCCAACGTAGCGTTGTTCATTTCTCGAAAGATCCTTCTGTTTTGGAAAGTTCTTAGTTCGTTGTGGGTCATCTGCATTTTGAAAAAGTCTTGCAAATTTGCTTCATGGAAGATGGTAACATAGACTAGATATTTTAATATCTTGTCAAAATATAATTAACCCTGCGACATTGAAACAAACGACAAAAGATGAGAGGTTGAACCTGTGGAAGCCAAAAATTTCATGCAAACCAGCGCAAAACTTTGTGAAGTAATCGCACTTAAATTGAACTTCTTTGTCCATAAATTGTTCCGCATTATTTGTCGGTCGTGCAAGTACTTTTATCATTTGCCGCCCTACCAATCTTTCATCGTATTTTGCCTATTTGCGAGCGTAAATGGTAGAAAAACCACTACTTCGAAGTCCAGGTTCGTAAAGTAAAGGACATTTAAAGCTGCTCTCAGTGTTTCTGTTAACACCTTTTGGGGGACCGTAACGGTTTCCCAAATTTTTTCAACGGTCTCTTAAAATACAGGAGAACCTCACTGCATAACCGCAACCAAAATACATTAAAACCTCGCTTTATGACAGTCTCGATATTCAGATGAAATAGTTGCGGTCTCTCAAAATGTCTTAGCGGTTACCACGGTCAAACCTTGAAAAAAAACAGGCTCTGCAGCTCAACTGGGCAGGGCAAAAACTGTGAATGTCATCCAGCACACTCTTTCCTCTTTTGTAACATATTGGACGGCTACGTGTTTCTATTTCATCTATTTGCTGACTATTATTAAAAAATGTATTGCGTTTGATAAGTGTTTCTACATCTGTGACGTTGTAGTTGTAAAACCTTTGTACATTACATTTCTAGTTCATAAAGAACAGTTTGCATTCCCATTATGAATTACTCTAAAATTGGGCTTTTCGGGAACTTTGGGCGGATTCATCGGTTGCTTTGTTGTGAAGTCTGATTCTTTTCATGTAATGCGTTATAGAGCGGATAGTATCGCGCGGCCAGGCGTTACCCGATGCAAAAACGTGTTTGCGGTAATGGTTACCGAAAGTGAGAAAAGCAATCAGTTCGTGTTAGTAGTTTTCTCTAAATCAGTTGTTCTTCAAACGATCGTGCCGTTCAACAAGAGTGAAGTGATTGCATTGTAAGTTCAATTCGTTTGTCCGTTCGGTTTGATCGACGTAACTTTGCACTTACGCTCGCCGCTCGAACCTCCTGGTTGCGGTACACCTCTAATGTCCACCACAGCAGCATACTATTAGTCATAAACATGGACGTAACTGGGAGTACCTGAGCTATGCCTAGCTTACGCTCCTCTAAATAAAAGAAACTGTTGTGTTGTCACGTCCATACCGATGAACTCCAAAAATGTGCGGTCTTTTTTGATATTCATATAGTTATTTTGCTAAAATAACGTAATCAAAGAAGTCTTAGCCCAGTTGACTGAGGACGATGACAGCATAACACCGCTACCGTGGGGCCCCGCGCCAGGTTCTTGCATTGGGCCCCGCAACTACTAGGGCCGGCCCTGATTCTGATGTCTACTTCTAAAACATCTAGAACATTTTGTCACACAAACAAAACAGATTTTTATGTTTTGTTTCAGAACAACAAATTCATTGAAAACATCAGAATATTTATTAAGACACATATGAAAGTGATAGCTTATTTACATCACGATCTTGCAAAGCTCTGCATCTATTTATTCAAATAACTGTTAAAGTGTGTCTCGCAAAAGGACAAAGTACGCGAGTTCCTGTGACTTTCACAAAAATATCGCTAAAAGTAGACCAACATGTCATTTTTACGGCAACGGATGTTTTAAGGCCTCGAACTCTTTTCGCGCTGAGCTGTTGACGACGTGCTTTTCTTAACATTACAAAAACTTCCTTTCATTTTTTCTTAGAGCCCATACCAGAAATAGATGAAAAGATTCTTAGCAAGACGGATAAGCCAACGTTTTCCCAGGTGGGTATCTATACATTTTAGATCAGCTATGTCCAACCCAAATGACTTACTGAGCCAAAAAGTATGCCACTATCTTGACCAGGCCTGCACATTGAGTGACATATCGTTGAGGGCCGCACAACAGCTTGCTTTGATTTTAGCAAACTAAATTTAGCTTAAACTAATATACTGAAAGTATTCGAATTCTAACTGCAATGGTAACAGACGTGATAAAGTGGCACTGAGGACCACCTGCATCAAATATGACAAATTCAAGATTATTAAAACAAGGACAGGTTGTCAGTATGCAGGATACTTTTGCTACAGCGAAAACTAAACTGGGCCGCATGTGGCCCGCGGGTTGGACATAGCTGTTTTAGACAAACGTAAAAGAAATCAACTGCTCATAGTAAGCATCACCCCTTTTCTTTCTTACTATGAGCAGTTAATTGCCGGGAAAGCTCCGAATCAAAAACTCCTTAACGCATTAAGGCTGATGAACGTATGCTAAACATTGCAATATATTTTGACTCAGGGGCGCCACTTGAATGTTTGCGAGGTCTAGCTTACAATTACGATATACAGTATATTAAAGTTTCATCCATTTTATTATCCATTTTCATTACACACACTTGACCGTCTCTAAACTGGTGCCAAATAGTCTTCATTAATAAGTATACCGTCCCTTCATCTGCATAATTCCCAGTGGCGTAGCTAGAGCTTTGAGCCATGGGGGACAAAACTTAGCTGAAGGGGTCCCACTTGCCAACGCTCAGAAAAAAGTTAATGATGGTGAATTCGGATGCCGTGGGTGTTTATACCAGCTAAGAAAAAAGCGAAAACACCCCAAATCACAAGAAAAACAACAACCTACTGAAAACAAAAGGATTCTAAATATATCAAAATGTCAGCTAAAGGGAGCCCAGTTTTTCATGTAGCTTGCCGGAGGGAAACTTGCTCCCTGCCCCCCGTCAGTTACGCCACTGATGATTTCGTGTCACATATCTCATTTTTCCTGCAGTCGCTCTGATTTTCGATGTAAGCACTCAAGACATGTAAAAAAGTAACTTATATTTAAAATTTAGTAAATCTTCCAACGCCAACAAATGTAAAAATCAAAGAAACAGGCTATGAAAAAAACTAGCATTTGTAGTTAAGCATTTATTCCCAAACCATAGATTACGATGATAGCATAAGTCAGCGTGGTCCAACTACTTCTCACCTGCGGGGGGGTATTTTACAAAAACACAACTCGCGGGCCATTTCCAATAAAATGATGTAGCCTATAAAACAACAGATTCAGAACAGTTAAAAGTAAAAAAGGGAAGACAAGCGAGTGAGTCATTGAAACAATAGCAATTAATTACAAATCTCTATCAGTGGGATGCCTGTGGCCGAGGTTTTCTGAAACTGACGTACAGTGTTTCGCCTTCCATTCGATTTCGGTTCGTAGATGTGATTGTTCATCATAGAAAACGTACTCTCACACATTTTGCTGATTAATTTCCAGAAGCTCTCTGCAATCTCTAACACCATTATTATTGCACGGCTCTATTAAAAGATGGTATGCTTGTTCTGACTGGAATTACCTGCAGGGATGGGCAATCAATTTGGTTCGCGGTCCACTTTACGATGGCCGCGTTCAGCGGATAGACAGACAGATTTATTTGTTGGTACTGAGTTCACTGCGCCAGATGTACTCTTTAAGACAACGAACGCCGGGACCCTGAAAACATATAGAGGTTGGTGCCCCAGCGGAGGGTGAGCGGTGGGCCGTACCTTCTAATTTGATCATAAAATAAACAAATAAAACAAAATGGTACACAGAAAAGGTGGCAAACATTGTTCTCGTGCAAATGCACTTTAACCAGCGCAAGCAATTCAGTGACACAAATGTAACATCACACGCTTTTCAACAAATTCAGATTTGAAGATTTATCCTGAATGCTTCCGCGGGCAACTAAAAATGCTGTGGCGGGCCACATGCGGCCCGCGGGTCTGTAGTTGGACCACGCTGGCATACGCTGAAGGTGGCCTTGCCAAGCAACACATTTTGTGATCTGAAGCAGAACACATATGACGTTATCAGAGTTTCAAGGTCAGAATAGTAAGACTTACATATATGGAGAAACTCAGCAACCCAGCGAACTTGTCAAACTTGTCAACAGTTCATATCAGACGACAACAAACAATCTATTCAATTAGGAGAACTGATCATATTAAGTACCACATCGGCAACAGTGGAAAAGAAACGATTTCCGCGTCTTAACAACGCTGTTGTGATTAGAAATTGAATTCGTTGAAAGTGTCATCTCAAATCTTTTTTAACGCAACTCCAACAGGTAATCAAGTATTTTTGGTTACAGTGCCACAAAGTGGCAAGTTGCTGTTTGTTAATATTGACGCTTAAAAAGTATATTTTTGGCCGTTCCAACCGGCATGAACATTAGTTTTCCCACTTCGAACAAATCAAAAACCTTAATTGTTTTCCTGCACAGCATCTCATCTTCTGCAGACGAGTTTCACTTATTAGAAACACTCACACCTGTTTCTAATATGATTTGATGACAGAAATTTTAATACGCAAACACAATATCGGTCCCTTCATCGTAAAACAACAAATTCCCCTTTTGCACGAAAATTTGTAAAAAGATTCAAAACCTAATAACTTGCGGGAGTGTTTGAGCAACAAAAGTCTACTACCCAAACGACCCACCAATAAACGGTCTGTGTAGCTGTCTAGTATCCAAATTCGTACAAATAAATTTTAAAGAAACCTTGCTGTCTCTTAAAAGAGAGCACAAAAACAAAACGTAATTTACAATAGGGAAAGCTTCAAATAGAAAAATTGCACTTCATTGCATTTGTTTTGTTTTCGACAGTTTCTTCGTGATTGCTTGCTTAGATCGGCTTTGATAACTAGTAGAGACAGACATTTGGCGTTCGTTTTGCGACGTTGACGCACTTTCTAGAAATTCCTTCGTCGGACAACCAACGCCGCTCTCGTCTAGCCGCATATATCCGTCAATAAGTGAACTTAGACCAGTCAGTCCACCCATGGCTGCGTATGGTGGTTCAAATTTTGCCACAGGATGTCCTCGTTCAAGTCGCTGCTGGCGAGTTTCAACAAGAAGCTTGTGTGCTGCAGCAAGGTCACCACAGCCACAGCGATACGAAGTTTGAAACCCGTTACAGCTGCACTTCCTGCTATGGCATGCGTTGGGTGAGACCGCACTGTGTTCAAGTGCGGAATGCTTGCAATGGCATTTTAACGCTTGACTGCCATTTTTCGGGATGTAATTGTAACCTGAGCAAAGGCATCCAGCCACTTTGCATTTTAGCGACGAGGCCGACGATACAGGAAGCTCGAAGTCTGTTTTGTGTTGCTTGTAACGGTGCTTGCAAAAACAAGGAGTTTCCGGTCCAATTAACTTACAATCCATGCCTTCGCTGTTTGTCCAACTCACATACAATCTGTTTTGCATTCTTTGGGGAATAACCTTCTTCTTGTATGCTTCATATTCTTCAGGGGTAAAGAGTGTGCCATTATCGTCATCCCCTACAATGTTGCGGTATTCGAAGTAGGCATCTATACTGGATGCAGCATGCTGATCAAGGTGAATGCGGTTTTCACTGCTCATACTTGCCACAGATTTCAGCAACAGCTTAGACACATTATCCAAGTTTTGAAATTCAAAACCACTTGAACCATTTAAAAAATATATACACTTGGCAATAAAGCAGTCAGTGAACACGGCTGCTGATGAAAAGAACGTAAGTTACAAATCTTGACCACAATGGTTTCCATTTAAGAAGTAGGGAAGGATTCATCCAGGACAGACTTCAACGTCCAAATAAAAGTCAGCAAACATATTACTCAAATTAAAAGATTGTAAGTACAAATAAACAGCACAATACAATGAAGTAATTGGCTTGAAACAATACATGCCGATAGTTTCCGAACTTCAACCACCAAAAAATCTAAATTGATGTTGTGAATGCAGAAAACAAAGACTCTGATGGAAACATACAGTAAAGAGAAACTTTTTGAGGATTTTCATTATAGCAAGCAAGGCACTCCATAGGTTTGTAACATTTTTCCAAGTGTTTTTCTGCTTTTGCATAGACAGAACTTGCATACATCAGGCTCTTCAATTCAAGCCGTGGTTCACTGAAGCATTTGAGGCTTAAGTTCATGTGCAAACTGCTTTTAAATAATCTTGGGATGGTAAGAAAGTAAAAATAGTGTTTTTGCAATAATAGAATGCATAATTGCAAGTCGATCCATTACAGATAAATCCTTGAGTTAAATTTAATGAAAAAGGTACATTGCTTGCTGAAGCCAAAAAAAACTTCAAATTAGTATGGCAGACCATAAAAAACTCTCAACTGAGTGAAAATAGACAGATGGTTTACAGTTTGGGTACTTCTTATCATAGCAAATAACCTGGAGAATATTACATATGAACTAAGTGAATTTTGGACCATTTATAATTATATGGATGAAGTTTTTCTTAAAAAATTTGATATGAAGGGTGGTACTTACTGGATAAATGCTGAGTGATAATTAAATAATTAGCATTAATTTTTCAAAAATAATTTTGACCTTACACAAATCTAATTGTTTTCAATGAAATTGATAAAGCTTCTTTTCCTCATCAATAGTCACATAAACATGTGCATATGAAATGCACAAATTTGAATCATTTTTACAACACCGCTGAAGACACAACTAAAAAAATGGCAAAACGTAAATCATACTTATTTTGCAAAATACCACACAATGGATGCATGTTGATACTCCTTGCATTGAATAGAAATTTTAATTTGAATGCTCACCAAGTTGTGAAAAATTGAAAGAAATAGTAGTTTGGAAAACAGTTACAATGTATCAAAAGACTCATGTACATAAAAAATATTTGCTACTGTGCTATCTATTCACTGCTTCAAATGAGAATGTAGAATGGCATAAATATCCAATGATTGCATGAAAATGTCTCTACTGCTAAAATTTACTCCAGAACCTATTTACTAACATTTCTGAAGTGACTGAGTCATTTAAAAAATATATAAGTCTTCAAAACAAATTTACCTCTTATGTGCAATTAAACTACTCACTGAGAATGTTACCTGTAGCTTTAGTACAGACAAGAAATAATTATCAATAAAAATACTCAATAAAAAAATTGGTAAAATTGTATCCATATGAGTAGCAAGTCATCCGCCATGAAATATACTCAGCTATTAGCATAAATTTCAACCCAATTCATTCCAAAATTTGGGCTTATAAATTAATAAAAATCCCTAGAGCCAAAATTTGTTAAGTCTTCCTCTTCAAAAATAGTAAAGTTACGCATATTCTGTTTTAAAGTCTTTTATAGTTTTAACATATTTAAAACTTTTGCTACCAGCCTACATACATTGCACAAAACGGGTTTTTATGGAACAGAAACCTTGGATGAGTACAAATTTGGATCTGGCATCTTTTGGATGCCAGCTGTAATCTTTTTATTTCAAAAGTTTGTATATTTACATATGATAACTATGAAGAGAAGTTATACATTTAACAAATGAAGCACATGTTTAGATTTTTATTACAAAGTGTATTAGGAAACGTATTAGGAAACTAGCATAAAATGGTAAAAAACTGCCTGGTACCTAATATATTCTCATAGGAAAAATCTCCAGACACCAAGAGAGTTACAAATCTAAGCCTGACTTACATGACAGTGAGACTGAACATATAAATGGACAGATAAAGCAGGATCAAAAACAGTATTTTACAGTATTAAACATCGCCAATGTATGCCACAGAACAAGAAGTTCATCAGAATTTCTGAAAAAATCGAAAAAATCTAGTGCATAGTTTTCAGATTACGAGTGCATTGCAAGCTTACATCCATCTTCACTATGAAGAGCTTAGGATATTTGGAAAACTTGCTCAAACACAATCAGTGTACATGCAAATGAGTGCAAAAAAGGTTAAAAGCCTTGTCACTATTGATATAACATAGCAAAATTGATTTCAACAATGAGGTAACTACAACTTCTTTCATAAAATTTAGTTCCTTTAAGTTAACTAACAACCTATGAATATATTTATTGTAGTGCGTCATTCGCATATGATTAGTGTATCAAGAGTTAATACACAGTACAAGTTGGGAGCCAAGTACTGCCTTACTATTACACCACTTCATAGCTTTTAATGAATACATTAAAACAACTGCTCTCTGATATAATCAAACTCTGCACATCTAAGGTTTTTCACAACACCCTTTTACATGCAGCGATTTTGCATTGATCTTGGCAGTCAATAAATATATTTTCCTTCACACAGAACTCTAAAAGCGACATGCTAATGGATATAATTTTCTGTTGTTGCATGCTGAACTTAAACTTTTACACATGAATACCTTTTGCCTTTAATTCCTATTGGATTCATAACTGCAACCCAAAGTTTAGTCTCCACAAGTTACCTTTCACTAGTTATTCTTCAAGTCTTCTTTGTTACTACACTGCCACTTATATCTTGATCTCAACTGATTAAAATTATAAGTAGTGAGCAAGTTAAAAACTTAATGTGTAAAAAGGCGTAAAAAAAAGGCTGAAATATTTATCAAATACTATCTGGGTCAGGGGTCTCAAACACACAGTCCACGGGCCATATATAGCCTGCAAGGGCATTTTGTGCAGCCTGTTGCAATCGGAAAGCCCGAGCGAAAAGTGCATAAAGCTTCACACTGTATGACTGTGGCAGCAAGCAACAATAGAGGTCACATGCTATAATCACTCTATTATTGCTTGTTCATGCCACATGGGTGTTGTTCTTCACACACATCCTGTTCATAGTGAATCACACATTCAATGCAATGCCAATGGAGAGGTTGCAGCAACATTCCCTCCTTTCTATAATGAACCGCACCAATCACATGTTCTTTTTGTGAAGGCTGCATCTGAAATGACCTTCACATCCTGGTCACAGCACAATTTTGTTGCGATCAGAAAGCCCAAGCGGCAAGTGCACAAAGCTTCACACTGTGACAGCAAGCAACAATAGAGATCAAATGCCATGACCACTCTATTATTGCTTTTACGTGCCACATATATATGGGTGTTGTTCTTCACGCACATCCCGTTCATGGTGAATCACGCATTCAATGCAATGCCCATGGAGAGGTTGCAACACTGCAATTTTTGGGGGGGTTTTAAATATCTAACATCAAGTTATGTTGTTTATTCTCAGTGTTTAAAGGTGCTTGTTCAGGGGTGAACAAGTTGCTTTTAAACAGAAGTAAAGATGTCCACAAATGATTTGACTATACTTCACATACCTTTCGCAGGAAATAAGATGTAAAAGCTATTTCTATTTAAGTGTCAAGTTACTGCCATTTTTTGTCAGTGTCATAAAGCAGTCCTTGGTAATTGGTTACTTTATAAGTCACCATTTGGCCCTCGGAGCAATTTGAATTTCAGAGTACTTATAAATGGTTTCCAACCTTGAAGAGGTTATCCCCAACTATATTTTTAAAAATACCTAACCTAAAAATTAATCTAGCTAAGGCCACTGAACATATAGGGCAGGGCATTTACTACAGTATACCCGAATCCGAATGAGGTTGAAGAGACAAGGTTGGAAACAGATGTACAATGTAAAAAACAGATGTCCTGCTTATTGCACTCTCTTCTATGAACTCCAGCACAAGCAGTACTGCAGGCCAAGTAATAAGTACAGACCAGACCTAGCCAGGACTTAGATTCGGCCTAGTAATTCACTTCAATCGAATTCTAGCGCTTCAGCCATTTCCCTCAAATCAGATGCGCACATTTAGCCAGAAGAAGTAATTTCTACAAATATAGTCAATGCTTTACTGAAAAGTCAAACCAAGCTCTCGAATACATTTTCAGCTTGCGGAGCGTAGTTGCACAGCCACGGTGGAGCCAGCTGCGTTGTTTGCAGACATGACCTTGGTTGTCAAGCATCACGGCGCTACTTTTGTGACGTCATCAACGCATCATTTTGAGTCAGACTCATCGTCATATCACAGGAGTAATGGAGTAGTTGTTCCCAACTGGGGTGCCATTTACAATACCCAGGGGTTCCGCGAGAAAAAACGTTTTTTAAACAAATTATTAAAATACACTTTTCAATCTGTCATCAAACGTTAAAGCAAACTGTTACGGGTTCGCCACTAGGTGCCGCATATTATATTTCTTTCCTTTAGGTCAGGGGTTCTCAAACTTCTGGTTTTATGGAGCCCATGAAGAGACTGACCATCATTTACGGCGCCCCACAATAAATTTCTTCAATATTTTAATACGTAAACGAATAGCTCGCGGAGCCCCGAGGTTTTTCTCGCGGAGCCCTGGGGCTCCGTACGAAACACTTGGAGAACCTATGCTTTAGGGCACCGCAAGCTTGCAAAGGTTGGGAGCCACTGGAATAACACTTACACAAACACACAAAAATGATCAGCCGTAGCGTATTACAAAGCAGTTTTAGTTGATACACACAGTCAATACAGAGAGGTCAAAACTTCATTTTTATATGAAATTCCTCAGGAAACCTCATTCTCAGATATCATCGGCATTGCAAATTAACACTAGTCCAGGCTTGATAAATGTCGGAGGTGCAGGGCCGTCGCCAGCGGGGGTGCCAGTGGTGCCCGGTCCCCCATTTCACGTTTGGCTCCCTGATTGCTGCATATATCTAATACAGTATTTTAAAAATGTGGCCCCCCTTCTGGTTTTTGGCCCCTCCTGATGCTAAATCCTGACTTTGACCCTGCGGAGGTGGCTATGGATCCAAAGTGCAGGAGTCAACTCTGGCGGGATTCTGTGTTTTTCTTTGGGACCCGGATTCTAAACTTTGTGAAAAAACGGACACGGGCCCGAGTCACTTTTCAGTATTGGCAGTAGCAGGAATCTGCGCGGTCATTTCTTAACTAAAAACATGGATAAATATCGGTTGGATCGATGGTAATCGGAGTCTAAACAAGAATCAAATTTTCAAGTTTGAAAATATCCGGTTTCAAAAATTTTGGAACAAGAGTGGATCCGCAGTCTGAAAAAATGACTCCAGCCAGGGGCGGCTCATCTAGACGTGAGACGTGCTGCCGGGCTGCAGCCCTCCCTGAAAAATGTCACACAAAAGATTCCGTCAAACGGCCAAACTTGTCTTAAGTTTGGATTTAGTTACGAAATTTCACAACACAATCATTTTCGGAACTTCCGACACCATTTTCGCTCAACGTTTCCTAGGAATCCAACAAAACCAATGTTTCGCTCTTTTCCAACGTTGCCGTTTATGCAATGACGTTTTCAGCACACTTGCCGATGAATTTGGCGATTTCTGGGATTTCTTCGGCACAGCCCTTAAGGAAAGAAACTAAACAATTGGATACAAGAAACATGGTGGTATATCAGCCTATCGCAAAGCGTTTTTGTTATTTTGACGATGAATTTTTAAAGAAAAAACGGAGGAAATATGATCTTGACTGTTTTTGCTACATGTTTTCCTTGGGTATTGAGTTCTATAATTGAGTTTAACAATGCTTTTACTAGTACTTTGGCGATATTGGCGGCATTGGATTCAAATCTGGTCGCCAATCTGGGGCTGCGAAAATACAGCCCTTCGTTTATCTGCACTAGTGTTGAACAAAACGGAGAGTTTTGGAATCTTAATCCAGTCCAAAATTTTCTTTCAGTAATCCGGTCCGATCCTAATTTGGTAGACCTGTCGAAATATTTGATCCAATCCGGTTTATATCCGAAAAAACTCTGATTAAGCATTTAACTGCATTGATCAATGCAGTTTGGATATCCATGTCTGATCCGGTTGAGTTTTTTTTCAAAATCCAGTCCAACCCGGATCCGGTTCTGAAGTGCAAAATCCGGTTGGATCGCGATCCGGAGACCGGATCATGTTCAACACTGATCTGCACCAGTGCAGCTTGCAACAGTAGGCTAAGTTGATGAGCTGTCTAGGGTTGGCGTTTGCAGATGTACGGCAGTAGTTGGTGGATATCATTCTTGGACAACAAAAGGTGTGACTAATTTAAAACATCGAAATGTGAAAATTTTCAAGCATGGGAAATCTGGCAAGCCGATAGTATAAGCATTCAAGTAGAACTTCAATTTTTTGGTAAGGTGAACATTGCAGCTGTAACTGATTCAGGATATAAACTTTTACTGGAAAAGCATAACAATCCAGTTAAAAAAAAACAGAAATTTTGTGTAAAATTATAAACTGTTTGAAATTTTTTGGAAAATTTAAACTTCATTTGAAAGAACCTGATTAAACTACCCCTCAAAGAAAGTGGCTCTAGCCTAGGTCTGCTGCCACGACACGGTTTGAATAAAATGCTAAGCTTTGTCCTTTTATCAGTAATGCCTTAATAGTCGAGCGGAATGTTCTAAGTTCAGTAGGTGAGTGGAGCTGGATTCGACTCTCACCTTTGCAGCTTTGGTGGCAGTGGTTATGCGTCATACTTTTGATGTGACCTGTTTGATTCTTTTGTGTTTACGCTTTTGGGTTTGGTTTCATTAAACTGAAGTGAATGTTTTCTATTTATGAATAAGGACAACTTAAAATTACGAGTTTGATAAGATTAGGACTGCTGGAGTGACTGGAAACGCCACTAATTATAAAAACAGCCAGGCGACAATCCTATATATTCAACCACAGATGAAATTTCGCAGCCCTGCAGCCCTCCCGGCCATTTACACCACGAGCCGCCACTGACTCTGGCCACCTCTGCCAAATGTCCGGAATTTCAGAATTAACACCTCTGTGTCCGGAAATAATTCAAAAAAATCTCTAATGTCCGAAATTTCAAAAGTGGATTATAGATTTAAAAAATTGAATCGTTAGGTTTGGCAGAGAAAAACATACCTGTTTTGTATTTCGTCGCTTGCAACCTAATGTACAGTGTACCAGTGGTGGACGGATATCGAAATTTTGCAATCGGATTGGATCCGAATTTTTTTCGTAAACTCCATATCCAATCCGTATCCAAAACTTTCAAATGATGGACTCAGATATCAAATCCAAATCCGCAACTGCCCATTCAGCTGCACATTAGTGGAAATATTTGGTAATGTCTATTTTGCCTCAAGAGGCAAAAGTTGTGGCTATTTTGCCTTTATTCAGACACGAATGGTTGAAGTGGTCATGTGACAAGTATGATGCGCACAAGAAGACAAGGGTTAGGGTTCAGGATTAGAGTTAGGGTTAGTCTTCAGTTTGCGCAAACAAACAAGAAGCCACTAACATAGCTTGCCAGCACTGAAACCATGACAGCACTCGCATAGGCATAGCCAGGCGAGGGCCAAAGGAACCAAGGCCCCAAAAATTTTCGGAAAATATAGTCATTTTGTGCTTCGAGAACCGTTTTTCCAAACAAAACAGCGCTATTCGCCTAAAATCAAACATTTTGGTCCCCCAAAAATTTCTGGGCTGGCTACGTCATTGAACTCGTCCATTGGACTAAGCCGTTACAGATGTCTTTATCAAGTGAGAAAGTTATGCGTTTTGAACTTGTCATGTGACCATTTCAAACAATTTTGTTTGTCCAAAGGTAAAAGAGCTCCAGAAGAGCTGTTGCCTCATGAGGCAAAATAGACACTGCCAAAACACTTTGGCGATAGTTTTATGCCCAGTGACCTCAAGCAGTGCAATGAATGTTCACCTCAATCTCTTTTTCATTTGAAAGTCTTATTCTTTCCAAACTGAACTTCCAGAACTTCTAGGCTTAGAGAAAAAACAACTTGCGCTTGCCACTTCTTGTTAAATCTAACATTTCACAAGTTTTCGTTCTCAGTTCAGGTGTATTTCAACCTACAACAACTTTGCCAAAATGTCAATACGTTTTCACCGTTTGACTGATGGCGTGTCATGCCACATGACACAATGCTTCCGCATTTTACCTAGACGGAACCAATTTAGGAATCGGCGCCCTACTGCGCAGTAGTTTTGTAACAAGCGTTACGTGTTAGCTAACTTTAGTGTAAAGAATGTGTCTGTAAACCTATGGTTCTGTCTTCGATGCAGTTGCAAAAAGTGTCTGTAACCCTGTGATTCCGCCGGCTTCAATGCCTTGTACTACGTTCTGTTTTGTCTGTTTTTATCGACCTGCGTTTCGCAGTGTGTGTCTTCATACTATGGACTTCGTGTCTGCTCACAAACAAATAAATTAATGAAACCACCATCCTCATCACTTTTGCTTGGTTGTCATGTGAGGTAAGTCCACTTTGAGTTAGACTAGTGAGCTACGCCGTTGAGACAGAAAAAACTGGTGTACTTCGTTAAACGCTGAAAAAACTTTTTGTAACGCCGTAATAAACACCAGCATTTTACTATGATCTACTAATAAATATATTTAAAAAATCAAACATGTCTCATCTGAATAACGTCGGGCTGCGTCATAATAAAACAGAAAAGCTATAGAATCAATCATGCTCATCTTCACACAGTTCCCGACTACATGTTGCTTGAGATGTCCTCAGTCTGAAGAAAGTTAGGATTCCGAGCGGCAGGAAACACTACAGTCAATCGAGAGAAATGAGACAAGTAGATTTTTAGTAATATGATTTCGAAATATCGTAATTTTTCCTAATACAACTATTATTCCATATCAAGATTTTTTGCATGGCCACATGTTTTTCATTTGGATAATCCGGATCCGGTTGAAAGGGAAACGATATCCAATCCAAATCCAAATATCCGGCCGGATTGGACTTCGAAATCCGGATCCTGTACACCACTGGTTCAAAGCCGTACGTCCTCAACTAGAAATCAAAATTCTGAATAGCCTCATGTGAACCATGGTAATATTTATTGTGTTAAAAAATGTTAGCTAATACAATAAAATCGCTCAAAAGATTGCTGTTCATGACACCACGTGTGGAAGGTGTTCAGCAGCTTCATTTTCAAGTTTTTATATACGTTCTGAACTTATTCTTCCAACACGATCGTCCTATTAGCTATGATCTGTTCTTCTCTGGCACAGATGTGTGCAGTTGTAAGCCTATTATAAACCACAATCGCATTCAATCTGGAGGAGTAAAATATCAGGTTACGGTCTAAAATATTACATTGCTGTAAATAGGTCAAGTCTCATGTAAGGAGAGGGAAAGGAGGCAATTTAATACATAGCATATAACTTAGCCTTCCACATTAGACTATTGCACCTGCAATGTGTTGAAAATACAATACTGCAATTTGCTTAAACATTTACAGCAGGGGTCACCAACGTGGTACCCGCGGGCGCCAGGTCACTCGCAAGGCCCAAGTAGGTCGCCCGCGGGCGTAGGCGCAGCCAGGGGGTCCATTCTCGTCAAATTTCAAGCATTTTTTGTCGTTTTGCATTTTGAGAGGTGTTGTCCCAAACAAAATAATGCAACTCGCTGAAAGTCAAAATATTTGGTCCCCACAAAAATTTCGGCTGGCTATGCTACCGCCCGCGGCCTGGTCTAAAAATAACATTGGCGTGAACATTGTCTTAACATTGCGGAATATCTTAATTGTTAATACTAAAATAATTTATAGATTATTCGAGCAACATTTTCATTTCTGAAGTGTGTATCAAACTAGTAGCTCTTCGCATTAATCTGAACACAAGAAGTAGCTCTCAGCTTCAAAAAGGTTGGTGATCCCTGGTTTTCAGCTTCTAAAGTCACATTAAGAAAACCAAAAATCCACTCCAGTGTAGACAGTTGAATGAGCACCAAACACAGCATGCTAAGAAAAAATAGCAATGTGGGACTGATACAGGCAAATACTGCAACCTATATGATCAACTACCAGGGAATGTGTACAAATGCACATTTCCAATGACAAATGGCTGATAACCTCAGTAAGAATATTTTATGAAAATAGCAGTGCTTTACTGGACTGTATTATCATTATTGAATTATGCAGTGCAATAAATAGTACAGTTGCTACTGTTTATGAAAGCTTCACTTCACAACATTAAATTGAAACATTACAATTTGGCAGGATGCAACATAGGAAATTCATTAGGCTACATGAAACAATCGGAAAATATGAAAACCTAAAGAGTATGAAATCACAGCTACATTACTACCACACAACACATTAGCCTACAGCTGCAGTTACATAGTTAATTTTGTTCATGAATACTTCGCAGTAACAGATTCACACTTGCAAATCTCACAACATCAAGCAGGTTTGAAACACGAGAATTTTACAGTATCATATCACAGCTACACCACGTCATTACCACAAAACATTTTGCAGCTACGGCTACATTTCAATTGTGCACTTTATAGCAGCAACAATTTGGGGTTTACAAAAATTAGGGTTAGATGGAATAGTGAGTTACCACTACATGTTCCTGATTTTAAATGTTTCTAACTCTTCCCAAATTTGAATGGTGTTGTTTCATTTGGGCTGTTGTAATTTGCCCAAATATTTATAATATATGCAAATCTGAATGAAATTCTTCCAATTTGCCAGATGGTTCCAACTGTACCCAAGTTTTAATGAAGCTGTTTCAATTACCAAATATGATTGAGGCTAGTGGAATTTTCCTAAATGTTTCTAATTGTATGCAAATTTTAATGAAGCACTATATCATCCAAATTGGAATGAAGCTGTTTGGAGTTCACCAAACGTGAATAAAGCTGTTTGAAGTTCCCCAAAAATGAATAAAGCTGTTCGAAGTTACCCAAAATTGAATGAAGATGTTCCACTTGGCCCAAATTTGAATGGAGCTATTGCTATTTGGCCAGAGTTGATTTAGTCGCTTGGAATTTATCCAAATTTCTACAATTTATGGAAACATTTCCAACTTCACCCAAATTTGAATGAAATTGTCCCAATTTGCCCAAATTTCATTGAGATTGCTAAATTTACCCAAATGATTCTAATTTTATCCAACTTTGAATGAAGCACTTATAGTTAACCCAGACATTTCTAAATGTACTAAAATTTCAAAGGAGCTATTCCATATAACCCAGCTTTGAACAAGACTGTTTGAAGTTTCCCACTATTGAATGAAGCTGTTGCAAATTGCCGAAGTTTGGTTTGACTCAAGGACTTCACCCAAATGTTCCCAATCAGTGATTTAGCTAGACTGTAACCTCCGAGGCCTGGCTCAAACTTCGAGACCGAGACTTTATCATAAAAGCGGAGACCGATACTTGGAAGTTCGAGACCGAGACTCGAGACCTCACATTTCTCTGATGGTTATTAAACTAACTCCATGAACGATGCTGCAAAAAATATTTGGAATGTTGCCAAATACCAAGATAAAGGTGTTTGCCGTTACTATGCTTCAATAAATTTGTTTTGACTCAGAAAATGTGTCAGTTGTCTTATTCGTTAAAAAACACTACTAATCATTCTGTGTAAGGACAGGACGTGATGCTCTGGTGGAGCTCCCGTGTTCTGGCCTGCTACTCACTATTGAAGTATGTTATTTGAGAACGTGGAAAAGAGGCGGATCATTTCTTTTTATTTTAAACAAGCACACTCGATGTAGGCGAGTGTATGTAGCAACGCTAATCAAAACAGCACAGCAAAGTGGTAACAACTCAGGAAAGGTTGCTTTCAATCCTTCAATTTTTTCCGAGGTGTTTCGTCGTTTAAAGCAGAGCTTCTCAAACTGTGGGCCGTGACCCCATTTGGGATCGCGAAATGTAATTTTGGGTCGCGAGAATATTGGCTTAACAAATCAGACATACAAGTTTTTATAAACTTTACAAAAAAATTAAAAGTAAGCTTGTAGTAAATCTATTTCTACCGCATTTTAGGGGCAGTACCGTGTTTCATGCTGTCAGCTGTTTAGTTTATGTCTGCCCAGGGGTGGATCCAGCTCGTATGTTTAGGGGGGGCTATTTCAGTAATATTTTGCAGTCAAGTCTCCGTTGGCAGCCAAGTGTCTTTCTGAATTGTACAAAATCATGGTGAAAAATGTTACATTCGTAAGTTTTAAGGGGGGCGATCGCCCCCCCCCTGGATCCTCCCCTGTGTCTGCCTGAGCTATCAAATGATAACAATCAACCGAGTACAACAAGATATACGTTGTGGCGTCATGATTGTTTTAATGTACTGACAGATATTGATCTTATTGGATTCATTCTGACACGAAGCCATGTTTGTGCATAGAACTCTAGGTCTAGTCGTCTAGGGATTAGGCCAACTGTTTTGAGAGTACACCGAGTAGTTTTAGATTAAAGTTAAAAGCTTCACACACAATTTCAGAAGTACTTTGAACTGTGACTCAGGAAAAGTTTAATCCACAAACCAGTCCTGTCGCCACGGGGGCTTTTGGGGACTTAGTCCCCCCAAACAAACTCCAAGCCCCCCAAATTGAAACATGAAACACTATAAATCAGTAGAGATTTTGTAAATTTTAGAGTGTCAAACCCCCCAAACAAACGCAAAACCCCCACGCAGAAAGGCAAAGCCCCTCTACTGAAAACGTTCTGGCAACGGTTCTGCCACAAAACATGCGAAACAGTAGCGAAGCCAGCCCAAAATTTTCGGAGGGGCCAAAAGTATTGACTTTAAACGAGCACTAGTTTTGATTTGGGTCACCGCACAAAACAACAAGCTAAGATATGACCCCCTTCAGTGGCGTAGCCAGCCCAGAAATTTTGGGGGGAGCCAAAATATTTGATTTTAGGCAAATACCACTATTTTGTTTGGAAAAACGCCTCTCAAAGCAGAAAATCGCTGTATTTTCTAAAAATTAGGGGGGCATGGCCCCTTTGTCCACCCCTGGCTACGCCAATGGCCCCCTTACCTCCACCCTGGTTACGCCTATGATACACAATTAAAATTTCAGGAGGCCACACACTTGCCATCACCAGGACGAATTTGCGGAGTTATAAACCACAAAAATTTGCAACATCGAATTTTCAAAAGATATTTATGACATTTTTGGCTAAGAACAAGAAAGTAATGCCCAGTCTTTTCTGATCTAGCCACTCTTAACCGTTTCAACTTTTGCACAACATATGGCATTCTCAACTTCAAAGTCATCAAGTACAAAAACCGATCCTTTTTGAAAAATATTGAGAATGTCCTTCGTCCTGTGTTGACTTGTATCAATCTACAAATGGATGATCTGCGTATAAATCAAGTGCTTCCATCCCATTAGCTGTGTTTGATAGCTTCCCAGGGGCGGAGCTAGGGAGGTTCCAGGGGAGACCACTGGCCCCCAAAATTTTGCCTGGCGCCCCTAGTGCCCCCCCAAAATTTTTCAGGTTTTTTTTTTAAAGTCCTACACAGACCATTGACAGCTCCCCTTGTTGCAAAACTGGCCCCTCCAGTGGCCCCCCAAGTGAAAATGTCTGGCTCCGCCCCTGTAGCTTCCACAAGCTGAATTGTTGTTCGCCTTACTGTTTCCATCACGTGGTAGTTTTATTACCGCATAATTACCTTCGTGGATGGTGTGCACTTTTATAATTTCGCCATAGACAAAAATGCTCTTTGAAATTTTTAATGGGAAGTTTACATGTATGATTGGTATCTTGGGCTCAAGGCTATCCGTTCATGGGTCGCATAGAAAAAAACATTTTCAAAATGGGTCGCAGAAAATACTCAAAAAAAGGTAAAAAAACAACAACTTACTGAAAACCAAAAGAATGCTAAAACGGAATATAAGCTAAGTCGGGGCCCATTTTTTACATTTAGCTTGCCGGGGGGGATTCTCCCCTCTGGTCTCCCGTCACTTACACCAGTGGTCGACAAACCTTTTCACACGGCAGACCGGTTTCGCCTGGCCTTATTTTGCAGAGTGGCCCTCAATCACATAATGATTGTTTGGCACATGCGAATTTGTTACAACTCGTACTCAACATGGCACAGATTCATGTGGAGATCTGGGCTTACGTTGCTGCAGTAACATGCTCCGACCTGTAAGGATTATAGCAGTCAATGGCATCCGCAATGTGCTCTTGTGTCCGTCGTTCCAGTCACTTCTGGACGAATTTGGCTTGGTTCTGCACAGCACGGCAACAATTTCTTCACGGTCCGGAACAGGGTCGCAGCCCGGTGTTTGCTGGCTGGAGTTACACCACTGCTTTTCACACAGTATAAAAGTACGTGGCTCGTTACAATACGTTTATGTCGGCTTGTGGGAATATGTCTTAATCTTTAAGAAATTATTTCCGACTTCTGCGTAAGTACTGAGTGCTAACCTGCCATTGTTGTGGCGACTTTTCATAATTCATCACACAAATTTTTTAAAGTCTGCATGGAATTCTAACTTTAGTAAGTTGTCCAATAGTCCTGTCAACATAGTCTACTTGTGCGGTTTACGTATGAAGAGTGCTCTCCGTCAAATAGTCAGCAGAGATAAGCGAGGTTTTATTGAAAGGGTGATTGACTGCTTTTGATGAGATCCCAGACGTTTGCAGCTCTTGTTTCTGAATAACGGTGATATTATAAGTCTTCCTAGGCAAAATACAGTCGTAATTTGTGGTTTCGTTAAAGACCATAGCAATACTTCTGTGAAAAGAAGTACCCTGCCAAGAAAATCTGCAGATAGCCTATTGTGAAAATTATCCCAATATACCTGGTTATGGCTGCCAACAAAGCGCAGTTTTGTGACTATTGTCGTAACATGGGCATTTTTTGTGATGTTGTCGAGCAGAAAGAGTAAAACGTTTCGTTAACGTACGTCTGCATTGCATCGTCAGCAACCTGACAAGAACCAGCAAAATGTTGACGTTGCCCCCACTGGAAAAATTTCTACGGACGCCCGTGCGTGTGGCATATAATTTTGGATGCAGAGCTCCATACAACCTGCCCTGGAGAGCGAGTGTTAGTAGCCACCACGTTCAATGTAACATTCCTACTTTTGAGGCTCTGCCACGTAAATACAAGTACCTGTTTCTCGAAAGATGCAGAAAATCTAACAACATATGGTTACTTGCTTTGATGCAGTC
>JGI24158J21664_10001787_pt1 | contig 24959 bp, 14 predicted proteins | sample Ectturendosymbi3_FD_21664 | JGI IMG/M metagenome (IMG submission 21664) | reverse complement strand
CAGTAGCGAATCCGGTAGACTTGACTACCAAATATTACTGAAATCGCCCCCCCCCCCTAATATTACTGTCTGAATCCACCCCTGCGCGCGGCTTGCTGATCGCAGCACGCAGATGGATGGCTGACTGCACCGGTACTGGTATGAGGGTATGAAACGGTTTGTTTCATTCGATATGCGTACTTCTTTCACTTGATGAGCGCGTGCGAAAACTGCAATGACTGGAAGATATATTTTTATTATAAGATTTATTGTATATTTATTCAATGCTGAATTTGTATCTTCAAAAAAAAGATTTAAGGGGATTTTTCATAACCAAACCTAGATTCCCAGGTGGAATAAAAAACCATACATGGGTGGAGAAACCCAGCAAAAGGAACCCTGTATCTAATTGTAAAAATTATAACCCCAGCTGCCCACTTTATATAGGAAAGGAAAAGGCCACAGAAGGAACAACGAAGCAAAACAAACTATCAAATTTGCAGTGACGCAACAAAGGAAAATAACAGTCCAGTAGACTGATACACGATGCGGAAGTGATACAACGTGCTTGCAAGTGGTATTGCCACTTCTGGTATTTTAACATGAGATATGTTTTGAGAGAAATTTCTGGTGTCTCATGTTTTGGTGACTAATCTGGTGTTGACTGGGCTGTTGTTTTTCCACGTTTCTTCTCCTTTGTAGGATGAAATTCAGTTTGATTCATAATGTTTAAAGTTTCTTTCATCAATCTCGAAGGAGTTCTTTCTCTGACTCGTGTGGGTCAAGTGGTCTGGTGTTCTGGAAAAGCACCGAAAGATTGGCAAACTAGGGTGATCATCCCTATGCACAAAAAAGGAGACAGGAGTGAATGCACCAACTACAGGGGCATTTCTCTCCTTAGCCTCCCAGGAAAAGTACATGCCAAGTACCTTAATAAAGATTCCACGAAATACTTTAACCAAAGCTGGATGATACCCAGTGCGGTTTTCCCGGCCGTAGTACTGCAGGTCAATTTTACACTCACCAGCAAATTTTCGAGAGATCTTGGGAGCATGCCAAAGACGTCTACACATGTGTTATCGACCTCGAAAAAGCATTCGACTGGGTTCCTCATGAAAAGCTTTGGGGATTGTTGCGGGAGTGCGGTGTTGACTGCCGCCTGTTACTGGCCGTCAAGTCTCTATTCGTGCTCAGAAGTCTGTCCGTGTCGGGGAGTTAAATCACAACCGTTCGCCGTGGATGTTTGTCTCCACTACGGTGTATGCTGTCACCACCTCCTCCTCTTCGTTCAAGACTCTACAGCAGCTACGTCCAACCCGCGGCCCAGTCGAAGGTTTTGTGCGGCTCAGTTTAGGTTTTCACTGTAGTATAAGTATCCTAAATACTGACAACTTGTCCTATTTCGATAATCTTGATTTTCACATTTTTGATGCAGGTGCAGTCCTCACTGCCACTTTATTAGATCTATTACCATTACAGTTAGGAATCGAACACTTTCAGTACATTGACTTAAACTAAATTTTGTGTGCTAAGATCAAAGTAAAAGATTAAACATTGCGGCCCTCATTGATATGTCATTCAATGTGCGGCCCTGTTTAAGATAGAGACATCATTTTTGGCTCAGTAAGCCATTTGGGTTGGATATGGTTGCTCTACATGAACTGGATAGACAGTCACAGCCGAGTCGACAAGGGTGTCACAGTTGTAGTTGGAGGATCAACTGTACTTTTTACGGACGATTTGGTACTGCTTGCATCTTCTCAACAGGGTCTTCAGCATGCACTCGATCGGTTTTCTGCTGCGTACAACCGAGCTAGAATGAAAATCAGCGCTAAAAAGACCGAGGTATTATGTCTCTCTAGAAACCCAAGTTAGTGTATGCTGCAAATGAGCAGCAATACACTGCAGCATGTGAAGTTCAAGTACCTTGCGAAGTTGGGGTGGTATTTACGAGTGGCGGAACGAGGAGATTGTTATGCGGATTGGTAAAGCTAACGCGGTTCTGCGTGAGCTGTCAGTTTTTAAATCAGTCTTTGTTCCGATCCTTACCTATTGTCATGACTCTTGGGTAGTGACTGAAATAATATTATCGCAAGTGCAAGCGACAGAGATAGAATTTTTGCGAAGAGTCCACGGTGTGACACTTCGCGGCAAAGTGCGCAGCAGTGAAAATTCGCAGAGCCCTGAATGTCAAACCACTTCTCCACCGAATCGAGGATCCCAGCTACGTTGGTTCGGCCATGTGTCCAGAATGCCCCACGAAAGACTTGCGAGGCAAGTCCTTCTGGCTAAACTCACGGGAACGCGGCCCAGAGGTTGCCCAATGACAAGGTGGAGTGACTACATCTCCTACCTTGTTTGGTCCCGTGTGGTGTGAACCAGCAAAATTACATGAAATTCCTGTTGACCGTGAGGTACGTAGTTCGGTTCCTCCTAGGGCCACTCCATAGAACAGTGTTTTTCAACCATTTTGTTGCAACGGAATCTTCCGCAAATGTTGCACATGTAACCCTATGCAATGGTCCAAATGTATATGTATACTGCTACAAACACATAGAACTATGGTTGCGAATTTCGTCCCAGGCAAAATCGATTTATTTTAGCGGAACCCTGGCAGCCACTCGGTTAAAAACGCTGCCATAGAGAAAAAGCGGGCATGAACATGAATAAATGAATTAAACTTCGCTCTATTTCAAAATCAACGAGGTTGCATCGGGCTTTGTTAGGTATAGGCAATAGAAGCATTTCGCTTATGTGAATCTAACGTAAATATCTGATGTTGAAGAAGGCAACAGTCTGATGTTACGACTAACGAGATTATCCTCAATGGCAACTCTGCATGCGAATATATTGACACCGCCACGAGTTTATACACTATAATTTGTGCGTTATATCAGGCAAAATGTCGCAACATAAATATTTTATGCTCTGATGAGATTCGGCCGTTCAAAATACCTTGGCGGTCACCAAATCCGAACTTAAAAAAAAACAGGGTATACATACAGTCATCTGCTTTGATGGTCATACTAGCGTACAGTCTCGACCAAAACTATGTAGATGCAAATGGTTGTCTGTGGAAGTATCTCAACCAACTGACTAAATCACTCTAAACCTAATGCTGAAAATTAGTACCAAATAATGCCAACTATTTAAAGCCCAACAAGAGTTCTGTGCCAGCGAATATTTAAACCGAGTCGTACATCAGCTTGTTAGTTCGCCACTTAATTGAATTGCTTCCGTAGCAGAGAGTCTTATGTGGTTTTGCAGATTGCATTTGATATTAGAAAATACTTACGTATGTTACTTGTGCGGTTGCAATTTGCATGATATTGATTAACTTGATAATTTTTATGGCTGAAAGTATACGAGTCTGATGCTGGTAAACCTCAAGTAATTTAAGCAGAAAATGAAAATAATGCAAAGAATGGTTCGGTGCCTGGTGAGAGCTACTATGTTTAAAACGCGTTTTCCTTGATGAAATAGTAGAGTGTATCAGAAAGAACAACGCAAAAACCGCAGGCTGAGTAAAATCGCATGATGGACGTCAGAAACAAACTGTTTTTATTCCTCAAAACGTCCAAAATGATATCATTGGAAGGAATGACTTTTGTGTTGTTTGTATTTTTTTACTGCAACTCAAGGTCGCATCAGTTGCGGCCCGCACTGGCAACGGGCCGCGCAAGCCTATCTGGTTTTGTTGGAAGTTTGTAAAACTCCAAAAGGCTTCTTTCGGTCTTGTCGACATTGACGATCTCAATGTCATTTGTTTGGGGGGTGTATTATGGTGGATGAGTGATGACCCTTGGTACACGATTTATCAGGGCCTCCGAGAGAAATTTTACGGGGGATACGAAGACTGATACCGGGCACCCTTAGCTTTTGGGACCCTGGTGGAAAATTGTATAAACGTAGTAAGCAAAAGGTTCTGTATAATTTTGACTTGGTAGTGAGTAGCGTAGAAAACTTGTAAAAGCAATGAAGGCAATTTCACAGAGAAAAGAGCGTAATTTCAAAAAAGTGACACTTGTTCAACACTTCCATTACTATACTGATGCTAGTTCAGGAGAATAAGTTATGGTTGTTTTTATTGTAAATTTAAGTCCTGGGTTGAGAAATTGGCCTGTATTTATGGGTGCCTAATGAGGCTCTTTGAAGCTGCTGAGGACCTTATTGCCGTCATAACTGATCTGCGGTACTTGAGTAAATGCGTCCGTCGAGCCATGTAATATGACTGATCAATTTTAACGAATACATTTCCTGCACAGCAACGTTGCCAGAGCTTTGTCATTCGCTGTCAAGATTGTGCAGTTAGCGCATCGCATATACACACCAAAGCGGCAGTGCTTTTACTTCATCCTACCGTACGCACCAAACTTGTATTTCTGTAACGTTGTTAACCTCGAGTTTCTTGATTGTACATCTGGTCGCAAGCGCATTAATAACACTAATACCACCAACGGACATAAAACAATTGGTTACATTACATTCATGGGCGTTGGAAGAGGGGTAGGAGGGGCATTGGCTCCCTGAATTTTGGAATTTGATGTTTTCTTATGAAATTTTTAGCAAGAAAGGTTGTTTTTTAGTTTTGAGTGGGTAAAATGAAATTTAGCCGCTTTTAGCCCACCCTAGAAAAATCCTTTTGGCTACCCCTGGAAAAATCCACTACTGCCCACTTGGGAATAATTCTTCAGAGCGCCCATCATCACGTTGTGGATGTACGACATGACAAGTGACATTAAACCATCTGTATTAACTGTGGTAGCAAATATAAGTTACAAGTAGGGTTGCTAGATTGGCATTTTTAATGTCAAATTCCAGAAATTCGGTCTTATTTTAAGTTTTTATTTAAATTTATTTCACATTTCGTATGGCATGAGAAAATGCTGTTTGGCATGTACGTCAGAGTTTCGCAAGTTTTTGGCCTTTTCAGCGGTTTTGGCAAAAAATCGTTGTTTGGCGTTTTTTAAAAAGCTGACTGCTTTGAACTTAAATTTTTGAATTTTTTTCAGCCTGTTTGGCATTGATTGAAGCTGTATGGCACATTTTGCCTAGCGATTTGATCCATATGATCCTGGAAAGCTTAATGTGTTTTCTGTGGGTTTTCTGTGACTGCATTATGTGACAGATATTTTGTGGAATTGTGACATATCTAACATATCAAACGCTTTTATCAGATGGAAAGTATTTAAAAACTACTTATTGGTGCATGTTTGCAGCTTTACAACCTGTATTTTATTGTTTCAAACATTTAAAGATATATTTATTAAGCATTTTCTATGAGGAGATGGTACGTTTAGAGACAACAATTATTCATTGATTTATATGCATAATTCTACTAGGCTTAATTCCATAGCAACATTGCATTTTGCCATCGCTCATTCGGGAAATTCAAAACCGACAGCCATCAGCTTGTTGCGGTTTGTTTGGCATTTTTGGAAGATATTTGGCAAATTTACTGAGCAGTTTGGCATATTTGATTTGTCAGGATCTGGCAACCCTGATTGAAATAACAGTGATCGATAGTCACAGTTACGAGAAACAACCCTGCTTATGTTTGTGCAATTATTTCGAAAATGTGTGAACTGTCAGTAAGCGTACATTGCAAAACGGTAGCGCGCCGAATGCTTGTTTAGTATCAATTTTTCCAGTTGCGGTTCAATCGAGGACAATGCTACGTGAAGAGGAGCATGGATGTGTGACGCATGTCTGTGCCTTACCTTTAAATGACTGTATGGTTGAAAAGCCAATCTTGCCCAGACACGTGGATGGAATTGGTAGTATCGTTTTTATAGGTACATCACGTGTTAATGTATCACTTAACCATTGCCGTTCTTGTCATGTTCACATTGATTAAAATAAAGTGTCGTACTCCATATAAATCTAGAAAAAAGCTGTTGTATGCAGGATTACACATAATAAACCCAACAGTACGTAAACTCCTTGCTTGTACTTAACTATGGCGTCTGCGTCACCATTCAAATGTTCCATCACGAAGCAAGTGAATTATCACTAACACAGCAGCACAGCAGTCCACCGGACAGCAGGCAGCGCAAACCAAAGATGATCGGATAGTGTTTTTTACTATCCTGTCCTGTTTCCAAAGATGATATCCGTATCCGATCTGAATCCTGTTTTAGTTCAAATCACACTATACGTATCCGAAAACTATCCAAAAGTGTATCTTTAATAATGCTTAAATAGAATCGGAGGCACGGCACATAACGCTGAAAAGATGCTTCCCAAGATAAATAAATGATTGTGCAATGTACAAGTTTCTCCAGGAGGTCAAAAGTGACCAAAATTTTCTTCACAGGCTGAATCCTCAAAATATCAAGTAAAGCGTTTCGGATGGGATATCTTTATCCGTATCCGGTTCCAGCGTTAAAGCAGTTTTGGGATATCCGTACGCTGTTGAAAACTTCCAATCCTGCCGGATGTCCAGCCGGCAAACCGGATAGTGATCACCTCTGGCTCAAGAAGACCTGCCTTCCAATATAGCGTCAATGAAGCAGTCAACTGCACCGGTGCGCGTACCATAGTTTGAGTTCACTGCGTCAGAGCAGGGATGCAAACCGGTGCTCATATTGTGACGCAAGGTCACAATGTACAGTATTTTGAGTTTGGCAAACCTTTATTCTTTAAGTGATGCGTATCTGCAAACTAATCCGTGTGCTTCGCGTTGTTGCGTCTGTAGCGGTTTGCGAATCAATAAAGCGATTTCGGAAGAATGCTGCAGCAGGGCACAAGATGTGGAGGTCAGCTGCGGATAGCATTGGGTTGCTGATATTCCCAAACGCTACCAAGAGAGGTCAGGTACGCGACCTAATATTTCCAAAATTTGCCGATTGATTCAAACTCTTCACCTGTGTGGAGACTAGTTACTAACATTTTAAGTTAGGTCCAACAAGACTGTGCAGCGTGCGTCTGTAAGAGAATTCAATAAAACAGGACCACCTGCGGTCAGAGGCGTAACGAGGTTCAGTGGCGTACGCAGAAAATTTTCATGGGGGGTTTCATTTAGTGGCATATGATGGTCATTTGTATTTGGTGTGCGCTGTTTGTGGCGTCACAATTTGACGTCATATTCATGTTTCCAAACCAACGTTTTGGCGAAGTTTGTTGACATAATAGGCATTTTCTTCTACACGCGCTCCCTTTATTTTATGTGTCATTGCATTGAATATAATGTATCAGCGCTCCAAGTCACGATATCGGAGGAAAATAAAATCAACGCTACGACACAGCAGTTCATAACTGCAAAAATGTCGTTCTACGTGTTAAAACAGGGTAGTAAAACACACCCATCACTGCGTCAGAGCAATTTACAACACAAAAATGAGACTGCGTTAATGTCTTGTCGAACACGAGCAGTCGAGCATAGGTGTGGGGCTGGACTCGGCGTACAACCCGGTTTGCAAGATCGAATCTTGCTAAACTACACAAGAATTGAGAATGCGCATAAAGTACGCAAGGTAACTTTCAAATTTTTGTTATGCATAGAAGCCCAGCAAACTTTTAGTTTTTCTTTGTCCCTGCTGAGACATCATCAAATGCCTGAATGCTTCTATGTTAAAAACTGCTGTTTTTGAGCTCGTGCAACAATTCTATTATGCTGAATAAATTGGTAATGTAGCCACTGCTATCAGTGCTTGTGCTGATCTGCCATAGCAGACAAAACAAAGACAATTGTTTCGGATAAAGCGAACTATCGCAGAACACAATCTTAAGCATGCGTAGTGGACGAAAAGTCTGCAAAAAGTGGTGAGATGGTTTCTGGACGCAGACAATAGCCCAGATTCCCACCAAAACCTATTATTACTTTTTGGTCCATTTACAATGTTCCTTTAAATTTGCATGCAAATTAATTCCGTTCCGTGGTATTTGCATTAAGTCGACAAATTAACAAGCAAAAAGTATGCGAAAACAATTAATCTCCTTTGCAAAGATAATAAAGCTTTTGTGAAATATCAAGCTCAAGGGGGGGTTTTGACCCCAACCCCCCCTTGCGTACGCCCTTGACGAGGTTAGATGGCGCCTGGTGAAAGAAGCAAGTTTGGCGCCCCCAGGTTTGAACCTGAGGTCTTTCGGAAGCAAATGTACTCTATTGAAGAAGGTACTTGTGACATTTTTGGGACTATACGGCGCCCGGGAAATTGTGCCCGCTTGCCCCCCTCCTTACGCCCTGGCTGCATGCGGTACAGAATCGGAAACGGCACATAAAGTTCAAAGACAAACGTTGTTTGTGCAGGGCCAAATTTTCTGAATTGTCAGTTATCAGTAGTTCATCGGAAGCAGTGATGCCACTCCTAGTGTTTCTTCACTAGATCTAGTGTTTTTCATTTCATCTTGTGTTCTAGTGTTTTTTTCTGGCTATGTAGTGTTTTTTATGAGTGAGCTGAATGTAATTAATTACATCATTTTGTGTAAGTAATTACATAATTTTGTGTAATTAATTACACAAGTTTGTGTAATAGTAACTGTAATTGAGACCTTTTCATTTAATGCAATTGTAATTTGCTAAAAATTCTACCTAATTAAATGTTAAGTTACACAAGATAATGCTATATGTTTTGAGTTAAACCGCTGCGAAGTCACTTGGTAATCTGTTTAAAGTTTCAATGACCTGTACAAACAAAGTCAAGCGTTGCTGCCATCTCCCATTTTCTTAGTCTCTGGTTTTCAATGAGTTGCACAATGTCTATGGTTGGCATTGCAACACATCTGCGCACTTTCACTGTGTGTAAGTTTGCTTTTGTAATCTAGTATGTTTTTGTGAATCTAATATTTTTTTTATCATGAAATCTAGTACTTTTCCGTAACAACAGAGTGGCAACACTGACCGGAAGATTCAGGGAGCATTTGTACGAATCGCCAGAATGTTCGTTAAATTTTATGAATAAATATTGAAAACTTGTGAAATCGTTTATACCATCCTCATACGGTTTTAATTCCTTAATCTAATTGTTGTGAATAAGTTTTGTTTTTCAAAACATTAAGCCTATTCAATTTCATACTTCTAAAGTGTGAAATTACTAAGATATGTTTATATCAAATGATATTTATTAACACCCTTTTTATGCAAGTAACTCCACTCCACAGGTGAAACAAGCAAGGAATCTTTTGCAAATTTTTGATAAGAAATGGATTTCACTTCACTACGCATCGCCAGTCTTTACATCTTATTCACCCTGTTTAACGAGTATAACTGTTTGACTGTTTTGCAGATTAGAAAATACCTGTGTTTGTCAATCGTATATTTAATAGTTTTGGGGCCGGGTGAATATGGGAATGTTTGAAAAACGTCTGTTAGCAGCTACAGTTATGCTATATTTTGGTAAGTTGAGTGATTTAAGATGGAGGCCTGTTTTTATCATTAAAGATATGCAGTGGCGCCAAACGCACGTTGTTTAGAATGCTGCAAGTTAACTTGTTAAAAAAATAGGTCTACAATATTTCAATAACGCAAGTTTCTGATACGCAAAGTAGTTTGTAAAATCGGGGCATTTATGCCATCCCGGTATTTGCTTTGCTGTCGTCTATTGAAATTTTCTTCCATTGGCATGCAGGTGAAATCGTCTTCCATTGCTATGCAGCTAAAATCATTTTCTATTGACATTGCTAGCAATCAATGTGTGTTTTCCGTCACCTTCGAATTTTGAAGGTATAGTTAACAAACTCAATTGTTTACTAAATGCGAATTTTCCTCGGGTAAGTTTTATCAGTTTCGGTTGCAAGTACGTCAAAACTGTTGCCCAGAAGTTGGTACTTTCAAAGCAAGAGGAACCATGTCATAATTATATGTATAACGACTTGGTCACCATTCTTTCCCAACAAGTATTGAATTTCTGTTGAATATTAAGGGATATCGGCAGGAAGTTTTACGTCAAAACTTTCAGCCGAAAAATCAGTGAAATTTTTAATACTGTTTTTGAGTAAGTTTAAACTGTTTTTGCAGCATTTGACTTGGCTTCACAGTGGGTATATGCTACGTTCTTTATGGTGGGTATATGCTACGTTGTTCGTTCTTTCCCAAACTGCGTGGCGTGAGTCTATGTAAAACCTCGGCGACTCTAAGATGCCGTACGCTCGTATGTCTCTTGCGATGTTTTGCAAAAATTCACTTTTTGTTTTCTCACTTTTTGGCTTCGGGCTTTGCCTGTCTTCCTGCAAATTTTTGAGGTTACTGTATCACTAACGTAACCGTATTAATGTCATCAAAAATGCTAGATGTCAAACTGAATTCACACCTTCGAGGAGCTGAATTTACCGTAAGTCAAATTTTTAACTCTGTTACTGGCTGCCAGGTTTTCTAAATCCCAGCTGGCGTGCATCGCGCACATCGTAAGTTGGCAGGAAAAATATAAACGTTTCAGATGAAACCACACAATGTGGTGTATTTTATCGACTAAAGATGAGTTATTTGTACAGCTAGCATTACTGCCTGATTTATAGGCATTATTCACCTGCTTTCATGCGAAAAACTATACAGCGCTTTTCCTAACGACTTGAAACATTACACTCCGGCTATGAATCCAAAAACTCAACTAGTTTGTTTCAAAATATCTTCTAAACCTATCATTCTTAGCATAAATAAAAAATATGACATCTAAAATCTTCAGGAAATTTTTCGACAATGACATCAGTGCATGCAAAGCCTGTCATCGTTGAAGAAGCTGCTGACGTTACCGTTTTTAAGAACGGGAATGTTACACTGAGGTGTGTAGTGAAGGGATTGCCGAGTGATGGAACTGAGCTATTGCCTGTGCTTTGGACAAGAGATCATCTTGCTTTGTTAGATGGCCGTAATATTAGTTGTAAGTAGCAAAACAATTTTCAGTTTGTTTAAATAGCAGCATTGGCTTAAATATCGTGTACTGAAAAAATACGAAATAATTGTTGTATTTCATTAGACCTTTTCGAAATGGAATTTTATGGTGCTCATCCCGAAAGACCAGGGGTTCCCAACATGGGGTACATGTACTCTTAGTAGGGTTACATTTTCTTATGCGAAGGGGCACATTGGAGGTTGGCAATGGAGAGGAAAAATATATTATTTTTTCCAAATATTTATGCATAAATCAGTGAATCTTTTTTTCAAAAATCAGTATATGCTTCTTGTCAAGTATATCTAAAATTAGCCATGATGAAATATTTTGTCACAAGAAATTTTAGGGGCACATATCCATTTGTGAAAATGCTGAAGGGGTACATGTCAGAAAAAGGTTAGGAACCCCTGCTCTAGACTTTATAGGGTTTTGGCTGATTTTTATTACACGTCTGAGCTAGTTGGTTGCATTGAAAGAGGGGTATTTGTCAGCTCGAGTTTTTGGCGACCTCGAAAAATCTCATTACGGAACTCGCACTTGCTTGGTTTACAACTGAATTTGTTTAGGTCTAGCTTAGGGGAACCATACTGCCATGACGGCAGCCAGGGCCTCTGAGAGACGGCCCCCTAGCTGTAGGGCCTTTGTCGAAACTTGTATAACTTGTTTTCATAGTAATAAAATATCGATAAAACATTAACCGTGCTAAGGTTTACAAATACTGTAGATTAATTGGTATACTGGCGGCTGGCTTACACATCGCAACAAAAATCATTAGCTTCATGTTTTTGAATAAAGGGTATTCAACAAAATATCTTCCTAATATAAAGTAATAATCAAACCTTTTTACTATATTAGTATATATATCATGCTATCATGCTGTTAAACAACGTTCTCAAAAATATCACTTTTGGTCGGCATAGGCCAAGAAAAAATGTATTTCTTGTCCGGATTTTTGTGAAAAAGGAAGGAAGCGGGCACTTTCTATTTTTCAAGATGCGGTCGGCGTTTGAATTTTTTAAGGAATTCTGGTCCTATTCAAGCGTCGGAATTTTTGCGCATAGGTGAATTTCCATTCACAAAATCTTCGAAATTTGGCTTTCTCCATTTGCGCTGGAGAAATTCGTTGATGTGATGGTTTATATCGACGCAGAAATCTTTTCATTCATTTTTTAAAACAAAAAACTCAAAAAACAGGCGGCTTCGAGGCGTTGACGGGAAAAACACTTTCTACTTGGCCTTACTATGACCTGAATATTATTAATGACTCCGTTTATTCACATCACGTGTTACAGCTTTTGTGGCGTTAAATGTGTGCTTGGTGGCTAAGTGGTATTCTCACCTTTATTATAAATAGACCCAGTTTACAATTCCGACGTTGATAGTGCTAAAACTAATATGTTAGATTTCAATTAACCGCAAAATTGTACGTTGTTTTACAATAAATTGCTACACAGCGATCGAAAAATAAGCAGTTTCATGAATTGTATGCTTAATAAGTAACATCCTTCATCTTTACTCACTGGCAATGATCATGTTATTCTTGTGTGACTTGGTCTGTTAAATAAAGTGCTGTACTTCGCAAAATGAAAAACTGTCAAGTACAGTATGAAATAATGTGCACACAACCTACATTTTTAGATTTCAGTAACTTCTAAATGTTTTAGATTTTGAAAGGTACACAATGGTGGGCAACGTTTCCGCAGGAGAGCACTTTCTACACATTGAAAATGTGCAGGAAGAAGATGACGCGTTCTATGATTGTCAAATTGTCTACTATTTCGTCAAATCAAGAGCAGTCAAAGTGACGGTGCTAGGTAATGTTCCCTCATGTTTTGAAAGTTTCTTGCAATACACGTGGTATGCCCCTATTCATTACACATGTTTTCATAATTGAAAGAGTGTGCATTATTGCTACATATTTCGGTTTTCACGTGGAAAGAATGATGGAAAGAATTATATTTGGACCATGATAACCTCAAGGTGGACAATCTAGGTATTTTCAAAGTAAGCTTTCTTTGTCCTGCGTAAAGCTGGACGGAAATACGAATTGCTTTATTCTTAACTGACAATAAAATAGATCAGATGCAGCCGGACCTCCCAACCTTTCATGAACAACTGCGCGGATGTACTTGCAGTATCGAGAACATCAGATTACAAGTATGTTTCGCCTAACGACTTCATATCTGATGATTTGACAAGTCTAAAACGTGCAAACCTTTCGGCAGCCGACTGTCTGTTTTTCTAACTGTGCTTGTTTTATTTCCAGGTGTTATTTTCTAACACCTGTCAATCACTAATAAACGGGGTTGGTTGACTAGAGATGACTGCCATAGTCTTTCACCAATCCTATGTATACACAGTGACAATCGCTGTTAACACTGATAAATTCTTATTGTAATATCTACTGACAATTGGTTACTTTTTTGCATGATGTTTTTTTGTATTATTTCTATTTATTGGCTGAGTCCTATGAAACATTAAATCAATCAAATCAAGGTCACCATCCAACCACGTAGAACGTAATGCAGTGTCTCCAATGGGCAAACTCGCATGAGAAACACTGCGACCAAACCCAATGACAGAGCAACCAAATACCGAACATGCAAAGATATCAAGGTAAATGCCAGTAGCAAGACAAGCTAAAGTTATGATAACATGAAGGCGTGTTTTTTTTCTTTACCTACACTTACAGAAATCTATTGGCCATCACAACTTGCACAGATCTTACGGGCAAGCATGCTGTTTAAACGCATTTCGGAGATACCGCAAGAGTAACGCGGCATCATACTGACAACGATCGGTCACATGTGTAGTTTAACTGCGTTGAAAGCCAATTCCGCGTCCTATGTGAAGAACCTTCTCGGCGTCAACCACAACCGATCAATTTCAACCAACTTGGATCGTCGCTGGCCGTTATGCACCTTCAAGGAGATTGTTTTTCAATATTTGCATCTTTTTTATATTGCTGCGAAACGCAAACCGTATGACTACGGCAGAGTTGCAAATGGGCCTCATTGTGAAGCCCAAACCCGACCCGAGCCCGAAATTTATTTTTGAAGTTCAGTGTAGGCCCGAAAGCTATATTTACGAGTTAGTCAAGATATGCACAACATCCGGGTGTTAGTGGCGTAGCAAAGTAGACATGACTTAATAATTCACATTTAATCATTTTTATTGAAGATTTAATCAACTCCATTGCTTAAGAGGAACCGGCGACAAAAGTGTCCGTCGTTGCGAAGACATTTTGTATGCAGGCCCGAAATTGACCCGATAATTTTTGACAAACTTCCTGCTCAGAAACCGTGGGTGGTCCACTACCCAGGGGCTTGTTTTTTTATTGATTTCACATACTTAGAAAAATCTTAGAAACCTGTGCTTCCATGACTTTTCCTGATTTTCAGGGATAAATCGACTGGTGCCAGAGTTATTTTACAAAAATCTCCCTGAAAGCCTTTATATAGGATTAGAGATCGACCGATACATCGGCCGCTTTTTGGGTTTTACCGATATCGGCATCAGTAGTTGTTGACAAAACGCTGTTATATTCCTCAAGCATCCAGACAACTTGCGCAAGAAAGCACGAGCTTGGTCTGGAAATAACGGATGTCACGTCTCCCAGGAAGACGTATGCAAATTATGGGTAGCATTATTTATACCCTATTTTTACTGACGCGTGTGGCAAAATAAGGTTTCCTGAGTAGTGTTAATCCAGGCCCTACTTACAACTCGGGCCCACGGTCTTTACATATTGTTTGTTTTTCAAATACCACCCAAATTGAAATGGATGTTCTGCAGTACCACCAGATGGGCCTTACATTGATGGATTGAACGAAATTGACATGACTTTTGAAGTTGTTGCTGATCGCCAGGCTACAGTGACATGTCTAGCGTACAATGGGAAACCTCCGGCCTCACTTAAATGGTACAAAGGTAAGTTTTTCCCTTCCTTCTGTGGTTGACAGGGTACTTGTACAGTTGGCCATCATATTATTTGCCGCTAGATGTTGCCGAAAGGGCTGTTGACAAATGCTGTTAAGACTTGAAAATAAAACACGAATAAGTGGATATTCTTGCTATGACTGTTTATTGAATTGAAAGTTGTATCCCGATTTGTTCCCCTTACAAGCACTGCAAGTTTGTCAAATATATAATTTTTGTAGGTTAGCAGCCCTTAGTGCAACTTCGTGAACAGTGGTTTCTGCTAGTTTCGCCAAGATCTTTTAGACATGTTGTAAATATACGATCCATTATAGACGGTAAGTAACCGAACTTTCTGCGCAAGAGGCGCAAACCTTTCTGTACTTCGGAAGCTATCCGCAAAACTTCTCACATGCTTTTCCTAAAACTTAAATACAGTAATTGAGAGGAACATGTATACTGCAGAAAACTGGAATGTATCCCTAGTTTTTTTCCACATCATTTCTACCGTTCAGATGTAGTTAATTAAAAACTTCTATTGGGTCTGGCCCGTACTTTTTTGTTTCAACAGAGGGAGTTATCGTCAATGACGGAGTGACTGTCACAGTGTCACAAGACAGCGGAACGTTCTTTAAGACATTGTATAACTCTAGTGCCACCTTGCGTTTCACTCCGACGCGAAATGACATCGGCGTTCGGTTTACTTGCCAGATGTCTGGTGACTCGCTGAAACGAAATCACTACCAAAGTTTTCGTCTCAAGTTTTTAGGTTCGTGTGTTAGTATAATAATTTAAGCCAGTGCTTCATAACCGGGTGAATGGTTCACCCCAGGGTGAATGAAATTTTTGCAAAGGTGAATGAAAGAGCAGGGGTGAATGATTTTGTTGTTGCTAACTTTTTGCACCCTCTGGTTCTTGTTTTCTTTACCCAACACATATCAGCAAACATGAATAAATGGCGAACTTCAAGTGTTCTAACTTCACGTCTAAAGGAGTCAGCAACTTACCACCTTAGGTAAACCGTACTATGATGCAATTAACTATCTCTATGACATAATAGGGTAGATTTTACCGAGTGATACCATGTTTTTTTCACTTGAGTGATAGAATCTCTGCTCTGTATGAGCGTTCTGTATTCCTGCGAAGGTTATGTTGTAGAATCGCAGTACTTTCGAAAGTTTCCTTCACCTCGGGTGAAAACAAGACACGTAAACACTGATGACTGATCAGAGTAGCCTTACCAGTTGAAGTACAGGAGTAGCCTCTGTGATATTTGTTTGTTACCACTTTGGTACTGATTCCAACATCTAATACGCATTTATATCTCAGATAATACATACCTAGAGAAGGTCTGAGAAATACGCACAAAATGTTTTGATGAAAGTAAATGTAAACCTATAGACGAAATCAATCATGAACCGCCAGCTTCATCAGCTTCGCAGATTAAAAGCATTGCAACAACTGGTGCTCATGACTACCACGCACATGTTACAGGATTTTCGTATTTAGTCGAGCTCATGGCCGTCCAAAGCGGGCAGGGGGTTTTGGACCTCTAAATATTAAAATCTGATATTTACCTATTCATTTTTTGTAGAAAAATGTTTTTCTGTTAGTTTTCAGTTGGTAAAACGGAATTTCACCAAGATTGGTCCCCCTGGAAAAATGCTTTTGGTCATCAGAAAAATCCACTATTGCTTACCCCTTGAAAAATCCTTCCAACGCCCATGGGCGACCTGAAAACTAAAACGCGACATGCACTGAAAAACATTGACTCGTTACTGAGGGTGGCGTTGGAGGAACCATTTGCAGTTTGAAAAGTTGATCATTAAAGTTCGGAAGGAGTGCTTTAGTTAGTAAACGGATTTCTGTGTCGTCCCTTGTTAAAATGCATCGTGTGGCTACATTTGTTGCTTTCGTAACTTCGCATTTCTTGACAGTTGATGCGGAATCAGCTGTCTTTGAATGAGTTACTTAGCTCAAGCAGATCTTCTACAAATTAAAACTCAGCAATAACATTGCATACACAGTAGTTAGGTTATTACTGTCACATGGGACATGATTCGCAGTGGGGTGAATGGTAATGCAGCAATCGATGGCAGGGGTAAACGAAACCGAAAAAGGTTAAGAAGCACTGATCTAAGCTATGTTTGTGGGCGTTATAATTGTATTTTTTGGTGGATGGTGTCAAACTTCGGTTTTCAAATTGTTTCATAGACTGGTTTTTCTCTTTCTTTTAGGAAACCATTGATATCATGCTGAAACGAATAAGGTCCCAACGGACCCCAATGTTTCAATATTTAAAGAATGGCTTCGAGAAATTAAACAAATACCTGTCAAATGGGACTTACCAAAAGTAACAATTAATTAGCACAATTGTATATGTTGTAGCTGAATAACACGATTTAATAAAGATGACACTGGTTGTAACTCGAACCTTCACTTCACAACAAGTTGCATCGAAACTGAGGAATTTTTATCTTTACCAGACGAGTGCGTTGTTCTAATTATTGCTTCGTTTTCAACTTCTCGTCCTCACCGTCTTGATATTTATCAAGCTGTTGCGTGTGGCGCATGGTGTTTCGCAACTCAGCGGAGTGAGCAGGAAGGCTGTATAATCGTATCAAACAATAATATCAATTTGCTTTAGAGCTTCCGTCGGTCAGTGTTGTTCTTCCACAGTCTATACAAGAAGGGCATGCGATGATGATAGCATGCCGTGCGGCTCACACCCATCCTCCAGTTATGTCCTACAGGTAGGCGCTGTTGCTTGTTTTTATTATACTTCATCCAATAATTTTCTATAATACGAAACTCACAGTCGACTGTCACACAATCAACCTCCCTGGACCTTCGTCGTCAATCGCATGACATGCTACAGCACATTGTCAACTGTTGTTTAGATCATAAATAATGCCTGGTTGGGGACAGACGAGTAGCTCGACGTTTTTCTGAAGGCGAAAATTCCTTGACGTTTTGGAATTTATTATCAGGAGATAGGTTCGTATCAGGGTAAGCTAAGCATGCTGGTCCGATGTAGGATCCACAGCTTGATGTTGAATAAGGAAAAGTGTTACTTGAACAAATAGGAACACAGCAAAGCGTCTTTTGTCATTTGCTGTCATCTGTCTTCTGCAAAACAAACAGGCTTCATATGTTTTTGAATAGTTTTTTTCACATTTATGACTCAGCGTTATCGAGCGTTGTGCGAGATATATCGCTACAGTGAAGATAAATGCAGATAGGTTGGAAAATTGCTCAAGACTTCTGTAAGGTTTCACTGAGAAATTGGTTTGATGATCAGTATATGTAGCCCTTTTCCGCCGGGTAAAAATTTGTTTGTACTTGGAAGAAATCACTTTCAAAATTGTTTTTCACAAAAAATCCTATGAAACAAATTGTTTTCACAAAGGAATTGTTTTTTGACAAATTTTTGTAAAAAAAGATTAATGTCATTGACAAATTCTTTGAAACAGAAGAAATTTCATGACAAAGTTCTGTTTTCGTTACGGAGCCCAACTCCGCCAACAAAAATATTTCGTTTAGACATGAAAATTCTTCACGAATTTTTCTTAATTCATGTTTTTAATATGTTTTTTTTTAGTTTTGAAGAACTGTGAATTGAAATAATTTATTTCGAAAATAAATTATTTTTTCATGAAAAAATGTTCATTTTGAAAAATTAAGCTTGCCCACAACCATACCAATTAACTTCGAAGCACCTTCACGTAGTTGTTTAAGCAGGATACCCAGTGCGGATACACAGCTTTGCTTGTAGAAAATTTCCGATGTGGAATACGCGAGTTCAAATGCTCTTTTTATGTGTCAAAGTGAGAATAACTGTGAAGGTATTGGGATGAAAGATATCTAGGGATTGTCAAAAAGAAGGAGATACATTGCTGAGTTGTTAAATCAAAACGCTTGCTTTCATTGTGTGGAATAATAATTACTTGCCCGCAGTGCTGTAGCTCAGCGGTTCCCAAAGTATGGGTCGCGAAGGGTCGAAAAATGGGTCGCGCCAAGATGATTCAAATCTGTCAAAGCGAACTTTTTTCTTTTCACTTTGCCAGTTCTTTCAATTCCGTCGTAGACTGAATTATTGCATCATACACATTTCATTTGGCTTCGTCTTAGTAAAACTGTATTATTGCATCATAAGTGGTTTTCCGAGAATTTTAATGCAGCGCAGCTACGAGTCGTAAGTAGTTGCTAAGTTAAGATTCGTTGATTACGGAAGTATCTTAAAGCCGAATAGTTCAGTAAATAGGTCAGTAGAGTATCAGGGTTGATAGTAAGTAGTAGTAGAGTAGTTTGAAACATTTTCGCTTCCTAAGCACGTAAAAAACATTTTTCGATGTTTTAGGCTTGGGTCGTGAGATGTTCATTAAACTCAGATTTGGGTCGCGCTTTAAAAATGTTTGGGAACCACTGCTGTGGCTGAAAGTCAAACACACTGAAGGATATATAATTCTACAAGCACTAAATTTCGTCAGGTTGGAGTCGGACATGTGAAAAACATTTTGCACAAAATGTCCTGAAGTAAATGCAGCGTAAAATGTATGCACTGAAGAGCAAAATAGACTAATAAAAGTTGATAAGAAACGCTTGTGACCAATACTGCGAAATCAGATGGCGTTTGTAAACCATTTAATGTTGCTCCAATGACAACATTCATTTTTGCTTCGAACGCACGTTGTTTGAGGAATGGAACTGGTGCACTAATGCGGAACAGGATGCGAAATCCCAGGATGTGAAAAGTAAATTATTTTGTACTGAATTTGACTGGCCGACGAAAATACAGTATTGAAATTGAAGACACGTGTTGTTGTCTCTTGTAGCTTCTTGCTTACCTTTCGTTCTTTTGCACTTGGCTTCAAAGACCCTATGTAGGCTTTGTCACTATTGACGATCATTATGCGGTCATGTGAGGCGACGATACTTTGCTGCATCAAATACTGTGTTTAGGTGGTTCGTGGATGGACACATTCAACCTGATGAAGTTCGTCGCACCTTTGTTACCAGTCGTGTGGAACGCACCTGGCACAAAAAAAGGGTTGGTTGCCAAGGGAGAAACAGGGTCGGGTATTCTCCGATCAGTGTTGACGTACTCAATGTTTTGTGTAAGTTGAAATAGGTCAGGCAAAGCAAGAATTAGTCACAATAGATAACTACGATAGTTAGATTGGTGTTCTACTTGCTTGTCTCACGCCATTCGTCGTTTATCAATGCGCCCAACGTCTTTCCCGCCCTTTTTCGTTTGTCATGATATGGCACGGAGCTGTTGATTGTGAAGCAAGATACGTGTGTAACTGCCATCGAACTTCAGCCTTGCATTACAAGCAACCTAATTTCCTAATAACTTGCTCTTATTTGAATTTGTCACAGCGCTTTACCGTGTACGTGGTGCGCCGCGTGCTGCAGACCGCCATTCATTGCATCTGCTTGTATTTCCTTTTTTTTACATATATTAAATGAGGTCGGGTTTTTCACTTAGCAACAATGGCAAAACTGTTAGCAAACACACTTGAATTTCCGAAATACTGGCAAGTAAAGTGGTCACAGTTTGCAAGTTGCACAGTGAACTCTGATAGGAAGGTACTCGACTCATGCAAACTGGCGTAATTCTGGTCCGCTTTAGAACACAATGCAATACGTTGCGAACTAGCTTTATTAGAACTTTTACTTGGGAGATGCCTTTGCTTGTAAAGCTACCAAAGGCAAGAAATTTTCAACAGTTTCAGCAAGACAGCATTTACCATTCTAGCGGTGTATGAGCCCAATGGCAGTCACTGCCGTTGGAAGCGCTACAGGCACGCAGCCACAAGGAGCCAATTCTGCAAATTCAAAGAGCTAATACTGATACGTCCAGGTGTATATCAACTTTCACTGTTAAATAGTACGCTAGATGACACGACTTTTCAACGTCACCTTAGTGGCTATTTTATATTATGCAATTCTATAATCAAGTTTCATTTTTACGCGCTAGTTACGAGTTTTTTCACCACACTAGCAATTTCCCAGCAGCTGAAAGCATTTTCTCATATAGTGCATATAGTTACGTATTCAAGTAAGTACTCTCTGACAGGGGGGTAAGCAAGGAATCGATTTGCAATTTTTGACAAATAGGAAATCGATTTCTCGTAATACTGAGCATTATCAATTTCTCGTAATACTGAGCACCTAAAAGCTTATTGAAATTGAATAAGAAAGTATTTGTTCCATTTAAGATTTGCAGCAAACCGAATTGGATTGCTATGCTGATACGCCAAAATTTTACTCTCATGCGTTTGTACTACTTCAAATGTAGATGTTGAATAACCAACGCATACGCTTTTTAATGCGCAGATGCTCCTATTTTGCTCTCCAGCTCACCGGTGCAAGTGGTAAACTGCGGTGATGACGTCACAATGTGGTGCTTGTGGGAGTCGAATCCAGACCCGGTGGTTGTTTGGGTCAAAAACAGCAACAACAGTGTGGTCGGAAAAGGCAGCAACATTACTTTGCATGGTGTCAGCCAGAGTGACCATGGATTGTTTCAATGCATCGCAGTATCCGGCGAAGTAGGTTACGTGGTTTACATTAGAATGACTGTTTATACACTGATAAAAATTGTGCAGAAATAATCAGGGGTGTAGTAGTGTGGGAACGCATGTGAGTGGCGTTCCCACACCCTTTTTGCATTAATATCGTCACTTGAAGTTTCAGATTACATTAAAACATGGCTGCGATCTCACAGATGTGCTAGCGACACGCAGATTCGCACTGCTGGTCAAAAGTCTATGATAAAAGAGGAACAACCAGTGTGGAAATTTTTGTAGGCGAATGCTCACTTTATTCGAACTATTTGGTGCAGTCTTCCTTGCTATTCGGTGTGGGAACGCCGTTCCCACACCTCTTTTGTAAGCACTACATCCCTCTGGAAATAATCTATTCTTTTTCATGGAATGCTTGTTGCCGTAGTTACTTAAATCACGTTAGGTCGGACGTTGTATAGTACATCGAACCTCCGCTGATCATCGCCATCAGTTAAGTTCCGTTGGGATGGAAATCCGGTTGATCTATGATTCCAATTTTTGAAGTGAGTTGGAAGAGCATTTTGGGTTGTTATTTCGGTAAAAACGCGAAGCATGTGTAGTCGATGCAACTTCCCAGGAAGCCAGTAGCTTTCTCAGTCTTTGAGGATTATATCCAAAGTGCCTTCGGCTCTATCCTGCCTACTTTATGGCGTCACTTTTAGGATTTAAATGCGCACAGTGTCCACTAAAGAGAAATCTTAGCAGCGCCGTTTCAACATTGACTGATTTGTAGGCTTTTCCATTGACTTTAGTTCCGCACTGACTTAATTTGCAGGCTTGTCCATGGGAAACTTTTATCTAACCCATGGCAACTTGTGACTGTCCCATTCNATGGGATTCCCACGAACTAGTAATCCGAAGAACACTATATCCAAGGGTGTAGCACCAAGCCCGTNGCCAGGTTTTGAGGGGCAAAATACATCTTTAGGGGGGCACGATTTTTGTTTATATTCTATTTTTAAAACAAATTTTTCAGGGAACTAGAAAATTTGGGGGGGCACTGCCCACGAATGCCCCCCGTGGTTATGGGCCTGTGTAGCACTAAAAAGAGATGTGTGGGAACGCACCCAAAAACTTAACCATATCAGTAATTACACAACTATGCTAAGATGCTACGCAAGAGATAGCTTGTCATTTGTTGATTTATGCGACGTCTGGAGCTACACACAGCGAATCTGAGTAAAAATACACATCTTCAAGTTAGGTTACTATGAAAAAAGTGTTTCCCACAAGTTCCCACCCCACTGCACCTCTGGCTATATATGAGCATGTGTAATGTCAAGCTTCTGCAGAGTGGCTAAAACACCCCAAAATTACTACTTACGCGATTCAATGAAACATTCTGGTAACTCTTTTTCTAGTAGTCGTCTTAAAAAGGCACAAACTTTTTTATGGGCTTCGGACTTCGCAACACTCCCCCATGGCACTGAACCTCCACATTTAATACTTACTGTGCTGTGATAATAATGGTGTTCAACTTTTTATAACGGTAAGAAATTTATTGAGAAAAATTAATAACGGTGAAGTATTCAAGCCCACTGTCTCATACCCATGGGCAAATCTGTTAATCCACCTCAATGGAAATACAACTCCTCATTAGGCGACTTTCATTAGGCGCAAAACCAGGGCTGGACTCCTTAGTTGTGTATGTTCGCAAGGAGTAAGCATAGACTGCGTGGCGTTTAGGACAAATCAACACCAAACGATCGGAAAGAAATATCTTAGGATTTTTAAGCCAAAACGCTTGAGGAGTGATCTCATCTTCTGAAGTGCGTGATAATACGCACTTCCCGAAACTGCGTAAATGCTTCTATTTGTATAGTGAACACGAAAATACGGGAAAAAGTAAATCAGAGACTGGAGCATACGGAATGAAATCCCCCAACCGCCTGAGCTCTCAGCAACTGTAAACAACATACAGAAAAGCACAACACAAGAGAAAATCTTGTTGCGAACTGTTTAAGTTCCGCTAAAAATCTTTGAGGTCACGATTTTAGAAACTGCCTGGAATAACTGCTTTGACCTCCATTACTTGGTGAATCTCTCTGTTAGCGTTCATGAAGGAATTGGCGGTGTATGGGAGTTCAACGAAAATTTTTATTCCTCTGTTCTTGACGTTTGACAACACTTGCGAAAAATATTGCTTTTTACGCAATTTGCTCAACACTGCTTGTTGAATGGTCCGGGTTTTGTCTTGTAACCTCACATTGGTGCAATTGATAAACAATTTCGACATTCTGTCTTTGCATGCTTCAGCAGCCTTTCAGTTTGGAGCTGTAGTTGATTACTTGTTATAACTGTGTCACACATTTGTAAACCGCAAGCAATTGGAAAAATTTTCGGAGTATGAAAACTCAAATTCCTTTAAAATTTTGTCACACTTGAAAAATGCAACTGAATCAAGTTGCGTTGTGTTCAAATGACAAGCGGATGTAACATGTTATTAACAATCGACAGATTTACGTAACTGCTGTGGCTGCGTAATACCACATTTTCTGCCATTCCGTTTGAAGAACAAAAATGCATTACTATACATACAAAATTTTGCCTAGGAAGTCTTATGCTACTGAAGCACCTGACTTGCTGCAGTTGCGGGTTGAGTGGTGTCATGCATGTTGTTGCGGCAGCTAGCCTGGAGGAGCTAGTCCGCGAAAAATTAGAGCAACGCGCGCCTGACGAACTTTTGCCTGAACCTGACCCTTACGAACTCCGTGCACCACGGTCCACAGGGCTGTAGTCTCTTATTTCCTACAGCAACGCAAACGGATGGCAATCAATCAGGGCAAACTTTGTTGTCACAAAATCCAACAGGCGTCAAACTTCAACGGCGATTGATCGTCAAACACGGTTTCTGAAATAGAACAGAAACAACTAAGCGATTCTGCCAAACGCAGCAACAGTAAACTATCAGATCGCACTATCGATTAACTCAGCGTGGCAAGACAATTAATCCTTTTCAATCCTTTAAAAAATCCTTGAAATGACTTAAGTCAGATCAGCAATTAACTATGAAAGGGAGTTTGCTGCCACTATTCTCAGGTAAATCTACGGCTACGCGAACTAAAGGCACAGCGATAAACTTGCGCTGGATTCACTGTGAGCTACAGACGTTCAAGAGAAATAAGAATAAACATATATTATATACCAATTGGTGTGAAATCCACAGCTCAGATCTTTGGTCTTTTTGGTGATCAGAAATACTCTTGACTCAGTTAGCAGAATTTGGTTTATACACGAAGAGAGCCGAAATGTTACGAACTCGAAATTACACTGGACTGTGGTTTTTACTGCACGTTATGCGAGGCGAAAAGGAAAAATAGTTAATCTTGGCGCGAGATTGCGCAAACCGTCAAAGGCCGTTGCCGACCTACTTGACAACCACGAGGGCGATATACCAGGGGACGGAAGCAGGTCAATCCGCCTACGGGATCTCGGTGCGGTATTGTGTAAACAGGCAAAGATGGTCAAGAACCTGCTGGCCTACACTAGGAAGCCACGGGAACCGTAGCTGGCAGGAATACTGCGGTGTCTGTACAGATGCTAACGTTAGGCTTTAAGGTAGCATCAAGTAAATCAAACCCCCTTTGAATCTAGAGAGCTGCACACATTAGATAACTAGTAACCGCATGAACACAGCTTGAAGCCATTAAACACGGATGGG
>JGI24158J21664_10001786_pt1 | contig 24961 bp, 20 predicted proteins | sample Ectturendosymbi3_FD_21664 | JGI IMG/M metagenome (IMG submission 21664) | reverse complement strand
GGGTGGGGGGGGGTAAGAACATCACGCAACGTTACTGCAGGGGGTCGAGTGTTTCTAAACGGAGGCGAAAAGAAAATAGGTAAACGGGAAGAAAGGTTCGATCTGGGATCAGAAGAGCAGATTAGTCTGTCGTCTGAACCAGTGACGTGTTGACAATCGCTTGTGTGACGCAACAAACACACCTCAAGCAACGACAATAAATGAACTGGTCAGGTTACTGCTTCACATAAAAATGTTCGGATTTAGGCAAATTCCAACGTTTTTCGCGAAGCAACGTGCGTGCCATGGAGGCAATGGAAAAATAAAGACAACTAACCTCGTACGCGATCTTTCAGGTAGTTCGTGATGAAGGTTATTAATGATTAAGATACAGATTATAAGTCTGAGCAAAACAAGATAAAACTTACATTACTTAAAAACGAGCAGCGTTATTTTGAGCAAAAACACGGAGAATAGTTCCAAACTTCTTCAGGTAAAGGTGTTAACGCTGCATTGCAGTGTTTTTTATTTATTTATAAAGAATATCTTTCTAAGTCACACCTTAGCTGTTTCTCCACCTCCCTCTTACGCAAATGTAAGTTACACTGTTCCTACCGAAAAATGGTTCTTGCGTCAGCTTTTCTGGCGACCGATCCCAAGCCAAGAAACAGCATGACTTCGGCGATTACAACGGTTGATGCCAACACACGAAATTGTCCAATAACGCACTTCTCCGATCCGCGTATACGCACAATCAAATTGTCCGGACGTTATTCCGAAGACCAACGAACGGAACCGAAAAGTTCCGAGCAGCCCCCGAGGCTCAGTCGTCGCTGTCGTATCGGTCCGGAAAGGAAGCGGCGCTCTTGGCGGACGGAGTTCGGCTCAGGACCCGCATTGCAGGATAACGTGCCGACTGCGTAGCGTAGTAGGGGGGGAGGCCTGTGCCGCCGGTGCCGAACATCGCGGACCCGCCTGTGCTGGTCACGACAAGGCCAACGCCCACATTGCTCCCTCGCTGCCGCCCACCCTTCCGTCGGCGACATTTCTTGCTTGGCTTGCGACAGGCGGAGTAAGTCAAGTAGATAATGGCGATCGTGATGACGATTACGATGGCCAGGCCGGCGATGGCCAAATAGACCCACATCTGCGGTGAAATGAAAAAGCGCAATTTTATACTTGTAATCACACAAGCGGATCCCGCGTGGCATCATGAGCTATCGGTGGGCACGAATAAAAACTCTGGCGCCGTTGTGGCAATTTTGTGCAAATACCATGCAACGACATAGCAAGTATCACGCAGCGCTGATAATATAACTTTTAAAAACTGGCAACAGTACTCTACAAGCAGCTGTAAATGAGGAAACCGATCGGAATGATTGCCACTGGGCGTCGCAAATTACATTTCCCGCTGTAGGGTGCCGTAAGCCTGAAAAGGTTGGGAAACACTGGGTTATATTATATTTTATGAATCTTCCCTCCTTGCAGCTCCTTGTATTGCATACACACTAAGGGGGGACTTATTTTGAGAAACCGCACTGCGCTACAAATGTGCTGTATTTCATATTTTGGGTTTTCGCTATGTACTGTGAAAATCAGGAGTTTAATCTGATGATTAAAATTCTATAAATTCCCTAGTTTTAGCAACATCATAAACAGCAAAGGAACCGAATTGTTGGTAGAAAATTAGCACGGCCTGCCATACCCTGCAAAGTTTGTTTTTGGCCCGCGACGAGGAAAAGGTTACCTAACCCTGGCTTAGATGTTGGAAATCTTTAAAACACACGACTCTCGCTGCTCAAGCTCGCAAACTGAATTATTGGTGCAGAAAACAAGAATTTTTCGTTATTTCCAGCTGTTGGGAAGACTCACGTTCAACGACCCGTCCGAACGAACAGGCTTGCTCAGATCCCAGATGTCGTCAGAGTCGCTCGTATCGTTGATCGGTACCATGACGACAGGAGGGGGGGACGAGAGCGTTTTCTCCGTTTTGTTTTTAACGCCGAAGTCGACCACGTGACCCTGGTTTGAAAAAAAAGAGTGCAAGGAGATGTTGCGAGAAGCAGGTGATTCACAATGTTAGCGCAAAAGGATTTTTACCATGTCGGGCAAAACTAAATCGTTTATGACACTTCGTTGATTAAGTTTTCCAGTTTTACAGGAAGACTTGTGAAAAGGAATAAACAACGTACTTATTTCTGTTCAAACAGAAGCACCACAGCACTTGATGAACTAGAAGGGTTTCTGGAGAAACCATTTCTTGTTTATTTGACGAAAATGGAAGATCTCAAACAGCATCGGTCAAAACTTTCCCAACATGTCTCAGAAATTGAAACATGTTTGGAGCACACACCAAACATCTCCTCAGTTTGAAACAGAATCTTTGATCATCCAGCAGACTGCAACCCCCTTCAAAAATGTAACCCCATCACGTCCCTCTAGTCCAGTGGCTCCCAACCTTTTCAGTGCCGTGGACCCTTTTGGCGATTTGGCCGAAAGCAGTGGACCCCTAAAACCAGTTGATACTGTTTCGTACAAGTGGTCTCTTCTAGAAAATGCTATCATCAGCTTTGCGCGCTAAAAATCAATAATGTTTCATGGAACTTATCACGTAAGAAATGAACATTGTTGCATAACAATCACAATGCCTAACGAATGGAATTTTGTGTAAAGAGCTTTGCCAAAGGCTGAATAATTGCAACTTGCATACCTTTGATAAAATGAATTAACATTTGGTTGTTCATATCTTGTTTTGCCCTGTAGCCTGGATTCTAGAGTTATGCTCGATTCATTGTCTTTTGCAAACTAGACCTCCCGCGGCGGGAGGTTTGGCATTTCACCATTTTGCTTTCAACTTACACTGTACACAAAAAGGTCATCATGCACCCCTAAAAATCTTTCTGGGAATCCCCGTTTGGGAACCACTGCACTAGTCACCAATAATTCCGCCATCAATTCTAAATCACGATGAAGAATTCACGAAACTGTCGAGGGGTGCCCGAAGAGACAACCTGGTTAACAGTTTTTTTTCGGTGTCCCAGCGCTTCAACTTCAATTTGAATGAAGCTGTTTAAATTTTTGCGCCAAAAATGCAGCTCAACTCTTCGCTGAAAATGAAACAAAAAAATTTTGGAACGCCCTGTACGACGTCATTTTAACCACTGGTTGCTCCTGACGCAGCTTCCGCCGTCGTTTCGTGAAAGTCAATTAAACCAACCTCCGCCTCCTCAATGACGCCCTGGTCTTGCTGCTTCTCCGGGTCGACGCAGTCGCGAAGGACGTCACCAACGTATGACGCTCGATACGGTTCGTTGCACAGGCACAGGCCTTCCGGTGAGCAGTAACTCTGGTTGACATCGCTGCAAGTTTGAGCGCAAAAACTCCGCGAAATCGTCTGCGCAGCCAAAAAGGTGGGTTTGACGCAACAGTGCAATCAGCACAGTTCGGTTGCTGCATGTGATGTTCGTTCAAGCGAAACAAAGGCTTAGAAAGAGCAATTGCGAGAGTGGACTGGCAGTGAAAGAAGCATTACGCTTTTATCGAACAGTAACACTAGCGCAGGGGAACCCAACCTGGGGTACTTTGCCTATCTGAAGGGATACATTTAAGGATAGCAACAGACGGAGAAAATATCTTTTCATATTATTTATTTCCAAATATTTTCAATTATAAAAGTTCTATCAAAAATCCAGTGGATTTTTGTTATTTTCTTCAGCCTCTTTGCCGTAAAAAATTTTAGGGGTACATGCTCATCTGTCGAAACGCTGAAGGGACAATGCTGTTGCCCCTGGTCACAGAAAGAGTTGGGAACCCCTGGATTTGCGGCTGGCCTGGCAGCAGCTGCAATGTAATGTTTCAGTCGTCAGGCAGCGCTTTGAAACAGCGCATCAGATCGATAAAAAACATTCAATTTCGACGTAACGAGGATCAGACATTACTGACGTCATGTGGCTTGATCGCGTCACTGCAGCCAGACGACACCTGGAGTTCGTCCTGCACGCGCTCGCACCACACCGCGCGTCTGTTGCCGACGAAAGGACCGGTCTGCAGAGAAAGAACACGTCGTGTCGTTAGGTTACCCCCACTGAGGCAACACACGTGGAAGGTTTTTCACACGCCACGTCCGCCGTTGGCTGCAAACTTTTGCGACCTGTTAACCTTTTTCTTGTTTTTTTTTTCTGAATTCGCGAGACAACTGCAAGTTTTTGATTGGCGGAAAAGCAGAGCCCGTCACTGCGAAACGGCAACGCTGCTTGAACTTACATAGATCAGGTGAGTCATGAACGCGAGCCACACGTTGAAGCATCGCACCACTCGTTGGTTACGAGTGCCGGCAAAAAAGAAAAAGACCGTCACGATTTCCTCGGCAAGCGATGCAGCATTTCACCTCAACCCGTGTTTTACACACAGTTCGCATGAGCTCGTGCGAAGCGTTCAAGTTCTGTTCGAACCGCTTCTCACTTTCGCGCATCGGCTTTTGCCGCGACATCAATTAACTGACCTTCCACCTGTACGTGAAGCACTGGGCCTCCTCAGCCGGGCACTCCTTTTCATCGATCTCGTGCGACAGGCAAGCGGACCAAGTCACCTGTGACGACAAACACGACGTCACCGCGACGGTAGCCAATCATTAGGCATCTGGGAAAACATTGTTTAACACCGCCGTGGCCGGAAAAAGCAACGGTGCGGTTTGAATGCGTCGCAAAGATGAAAACCCGTTTCGTCGCGTGTCTGTTTGATGTGGTTCAGGACAAGCAACTGGTGTGTAGTTGGCGATGATGGCGGAACGTTTCCTCTCACGACCCGAGGTCACGATCCATTTAAAACACAACATCCAACGCAGGTGATTTGTGTAAAACGCGCCGTCAACACGGTCAAACAAGCAAAGACTAACAATTTCGAAAGCTATGCGTCGTTTTCCACTTATGACAGAAAGTGGCACCTGTGCGGGAATCACCACAAATAGCAATGCCAATGAAAACACATCTTATAAATATAAACGCGTCCGTGTTTCACAACAAGAATACGCAAAATTCATAAAGCTCACATTGAAAAGCTATTTCGGAAAATTTTCCTGTCGTCGATTTCAGTTCATCTTACAAAAAGCGTCCTGTTTTTGCAGTTCAAAACAGAAACGCCGATTTCATTATCACTGAAACTGAAGGTGATTTGCCAAGAAGCGGTCGAACGCCGCATGGCAGCTTTGACGCACTGCTCACTTTTGGAGATTTTCTGCCGCGCCGCACCGCTACGTAGGAAGTTGTGCTCATGTTAGTCAATGACAGATTTCAACAGCGATTTTATATGATGGCCTGTTGAAGGTAACGCACCCTCAACTTTTAAGACAACTCAAAAAAGAAATTTTGAAAGATAATCTTAATATACGCGGTTTTTCTGCTAAACAAAGATTTCGGTCGTTATACGAAGCGGCGTCGCACAGGTGTTTGAAAAGTCACCGAGCAATTGCAGAGACAGCGCAGCGCAGTTATCCAAAGCGAGTCCAATCAAAGTTGAAATAAGTAACTTGAAGCTGACATCGTATGCAGGAATCCTGCGCAATTTTCAATGTAAATTTCCGGTCTTTTTCCCGACTTAACTTCTCCGAATGACGCACCCACAGGTCAAATGCAGGCATTATAATAATTAACACGATGAAAGATAATACGCAGTCGCTTAACCACGGTTGGTCCGGAAATGCTAAAAATCACCAGCAGACAACGTCATTTCCGTCCACGTCACAGCGTCGACCGCTTGCGGCAGAAAGCCTCACCTGACCCAAAGCGTACCCGGCCCGGGACCGAGTCCGCACGCCGGTCTGTTTTTTCTCGTTCTCGTAGACGCCGAGCTGGCAGTCGGCATGGCAACGGCTCCACGCCGACCACTCGGTCATCTTGCACTCCCCCGGGCAGGGGACACGGCACGCGCGCGTCAGCTGATCGGCCGGGAACCAGTTGTGGAACATCTCGTCCCTGCCCCCTTTGCCCTGCTGTTGCTGCCGGCAGAGGGAGTTGTGGACTTCTTTGCCGTCTGTAGAAGAAAAGCAATCCGGCTGAGGACGCTTTCACGCTTTGCTATCTGCGTTCAGATATAATACACACCTCGCTGCCAAGATGACCTACGCCGGTACGTCACGTGATGACCACTTCACAGTCGACACATAAGGACCGTTCCGACGGAGCCTACTTCCGTGTGTGGTCAAGATTTCCACGCCGAAAAACAACATGTGACTTAAAGTTGCGACAAGCAGTTGTGCCTTTTCTAAAAAATTTCGGGCGAGTTCTCCCCAGAACTGTTGCTTCTGCAAAGGCACCTCAGAAGCGGTCATATTGGGACAGTTCATTAGAAGAGGGGTCTCAACCTCAAATTGCTCCGAGGGCCAAATGAGGACTTATAAAGTTACCCGACGGCCGCAGTATGACGCTGACGCAACAATGGCGGCACGTGAACCTTATACGAAACAGCTTTTGCATCATATTGTCCTGCGAAAAGTATCATGATTTATAGGTACATAATTTCTAGCCGTCTCTACGCTCGTTTTTTTAAAGGAACTTGTTCACTCGCTAGCCAAGGACTTTTAAACATCCGCGAATAAACTAAATACGGTAATTGTTGATTATTTGAGAATTCCCACAAAGCATCGCGGGGCGCACAAAAGGAAGGAAGAAGATAACAAGAGTATCTTCTGGCGACTATCACGGTATTTGAAGAACTTAATCTTTACAAGAAAGTTATTATTCTCACATCTTATCATACAATGAACGGGAAAATGTTAAAACTCAGCTTTGACACACGTTTCCCAGCAGCGTGTAACTGATTAAGTCCGTGTATCTCTAACAGTAGCAAAGCGTCAAGGCCGGGAATATTAGTTGTGAATATAATTTTAATTTACTTTCAAAACTTGGTTAGTCCCGTTAGCAAAGCTTTGCTGCATTTTGCTTACAGATTATATTCTGCTCCTGTTTCCCAAATGCAACCGCCCCCCCCCCAAATCCCCAGTTGACGTGGACCGCAGAAACACTCCCCGACAAACGACGACCACTACAAGGAGAACTCAAGAAGATCGGTGACTAAGCTGAACTTGGGTGATTAATCTGATTCCCCTTTCCGGCCTGCCACTCACACCCAAATCACCAAGGATGGATAAACCGGTTGCGCTGCTACTTTGAAACACAAAAAACACAACTTTGGCCAGTTAAACACCAAAAAGAGTTCAGACGCAGCAAATCTGCTTCTGTGCAACGTTTACCAACCAGAAGTGAAACGAACAAGACAACCTAAGAGCAAAATAGAGCGCTCCGAGACAGTCACAGTTTAAAGGTTCCTGTACCGTCACACGATACAGCATGAACAGCGACCGGGAGGCCGTTAACTAACCTTGTTGAACGCACTGAACCACTCGTTTCTGGGTCCCGACGCCACAGCTGCCCCTCGGCAAGATGCAGTCCTTCCAGTCGCGCAACGACCACGTGTAGCAAGGGCGGAAGCAGCACGGGCGCGTTTGGACCAGGTCTTCTGGACACAAGCGTCCCAGCTCAGACGGATCGCGCAGGATCTGCGGAACGGCGTGGAAGACAACGTCATAGACGAGCAATGCGATTTGTAAATAATATGAAACAAACAGATTCGGCGAAACAGGAGTGGGCCAGAAAATGGGAGTTACACGCGTATCCCTCTTTAAAGCCACACCCGTACGTTCGTCGAAACTCCTCTCGCGTTATTTGAAACTAAACATTGCTGAAAACATCGCACCTTTCTGCTGCGCGTTCGAATGCGCGACACATTGCACTTGCTCGAGCACGTGGTCCACGTCGACCAATCGGAGACCAGGCAATCGGTCGGGCATGGCACGCGGCATTTCCGTGACAGTGGTGTAGGCATGGCAACCCCGTGCTGGACGCACCTGCACAGGAAGGGGGATTGAGTGGTGAAGATGAAAACAACGGCACGAAGCTTGAAATGCCGTCTGCTGAATTATTGATGTCGGGACTTGGTCTGACTCGACTCGGAAAAAAAAATCTAGACAGGTTTTAAACAGACGGTCACGTCATCCACCATGAAGGGCACGATAGTTTTTAATCGGAAGTTTATATTAGCAGCTGCTTTCGCCCATTTACAAATCATCTTGATCAACTGTCCTTTCAAACACGCCTAGCTGTGGTTCGGTAGTATTGTCAAGTGAAGGTTAAGCCGCAAAAATAATTGTTTCAAATGCATCAAGCTGCGGTTTCATGCAAAACGGGTTGGACCACACTGCGATAATTTGTTCTTCCGTGCTGGAATGCTTGGACGCATTTCCAGCGAAAAGAAAAAATGTCAGATCATCTGATGTAATAAACATACAAAAAAAAAATGAAAAGAGCTTGCAAACGTCACTTGCAGCAGAGGTGTGCAAACATAGCTGCAGTGCATTTGATCCTGAGATTATCGCTGTGCACTGACTGCCAGCTGTAACAGCGAACTCATTCCGTAAATCTTCACTACTTACAAAGTGTAATTTTAAAATCAGTTCTTTTTGTGCTTTTGGGGAACCCCACTAAAGCGTTACCACTGAAAAATGGCAATTTTTCCATTATCTGAAAACAAATATGCTTCGTACTTGGATGGATGCACCGGATGTCCGGAGTTGGTCATGCACTTGGCTCTTCTGTGCATTCGACCGGAACCACATTGAGCATCTTGACCGAGAAGACAGCTACTCCATTCAGTCCATTCCACCCTGGCACGTGACAATCAAACCGGGTTGTCAGTACATTTGAGTCAACGTATAATTCGTTCGTTGACGTAAACTGCTTAAGAATACATTACACTGAAGTCAATTTTCTCCGAAAAAAAACACAAGCAACGACAAATACGAAACCGCGCTATGTTTTAACCTCCCTATCGAAACTTTTTCTCATGTGGGACTCCCAGTGCCACAGATGATTTGATTTGTAAGCTACCGTATTTCAGCGTGGTCCAAGTCCAGGCCCGCGGCCAGACTTTCTGCGGCTGTCGCAATGCTTTCTTAAAGAAAAAGTTGCAATATGGAAGTTTTCTTTAAAATTTCGATGTGGAATTCCCATACAAGACAACCATTCACTTCGCACCATCAGGTATCCGATATTTTTGTCTCGTGGTCGTCCGTCCGCCTGTGGTTTGTGACGTGATCCTTCAATACGGTTGATCTACTTCTACCTCGTTTCCGCTTGCTAAGCGGTCTGGCTCTAGCTGAACATGTGCTTTGTCCGATTGCAACATTTCTAGTTTTGTGAAAGTTGTAACTTCTGCGAATCTGTTCCGGAAGCAAAATTTGTTTGTACTTGGAGCGAGCATGAGCGTTAAACAAAGCTTCGTGACCGAAAAAAATGGCCAACGTCAGTTGTTTTCATTCAATCTATTCAGGAAGACATCACGGTTCATGGAAAACTGCTTCAAACCATGCCGCTTTGCAGCGCTGGAAAAGGTTCCAATGTTAATAGAACTGCCTCGCATCAACAGTTGATGCACACGGTTGTTTCGGAAAATGCGCGTGTGTTGCACCAGGTCGCGCCCGAGCAATGCTTGGGGGCTGAGGCCGGGCCGATTGGACTGGCAAAGCAGAACGCCTTTGATTGTCAACATTTCATTGTGTCTCTCACTGTGAAGCATTGTGTGCAGGACATTTGCAGCAAAGCGACAGCATGGACTCTGTTGCTACCGTGATCAATGTATTAAGAGGGGGAAATTGAGCTCAGAGACTTATAAAGTTTGTCGAGTTCTGGACAGAATTAGATGGAGAATAAGCAGCTAAGCAGCGTGCCGTTATTTTCCAGAATTGTGTGGATGAGCGCATGGAAGACATTGCAACATTTTTCTCGTTGCCAAAAGAAATCTTCAGCTTTTTCAAAGATGAAATTGAAGGCGTGAATAGAAAATAGGGTGAGCTTATTGCTGAATTTGACCTGTAGTTCCGTGACTTGTTGTTTGACGGAAAAATCAGAGCAATTCAACAATCCAACAGGAGTAGAAATCGTCAGTCAGCCCTCTGGTCTTCAGGGAGAATTATGTGAAGTTCAGGCGGACCTCCGTTGTTTTGAAGAAGAACGAAAGATACCAGGATTTTTTGAAAACTCTGAACTCAGACCAGTATTCACACTTGGAGAAATTTCGCGATTGACATTCACGCTGTGTTTGGAAGCAGATCCAGGTGCGAGAGCACATTTTTGATCAAAAAAGGGGGAAATAAAACACACGCAACAGGATAAACACAGAGACACTGAACGGTTGTTTGGGGCTGCTAACAACAATCGTGATCATCGTCGACAGTGACGTTTTGATCAAGGACTGACAACGTCTTCGGAAAAATCATTAAAATAACATTTTAATTATCCGTTCTCGATCGTTCGTGTGTTCGGTCACTTTCTTGAAACGCGGTCACTTTTTGGAGACACGAAATCAGAATGCAGGGACTGTGGTGTGCGAGCTGCACAAGCAATAAGAAATTCCCTGCTGGACCAGGTACACCCTTATGACCTGTGCTACACTGCGTCTTCTATCCTTAGATGACTTCCTATTGGCGCTGTGCGATGTGACGTCACAGATATTTTCAAAATTACGTAACAGAACCGAAACTGTCTAAAAACGCCATCCGCCACTGCTCGCCTAAGTCTTATATTCGGGAGTATATAAATCTATCCCAGGTAACCTGCATTTTGTAATGAAATGCTGCTTGCCCCACTGCTCCTCACAAACTCGGACTATTCCGAGTTACGGCGCGACGTGGCGGGCTCGCCGCTGCTCGACTTCAAACGACGCGATGCGAATTTTCCAAAGACGCCGTCGGCACCGACCTGTAGGTTGAGCAGCTCAAGTTCAGCGCGCAGTTTTCCGTTTCCGTCAGTTCGCTTGCCTCGGCGCACTCCGTCGAGGCTGCAACGCACAAGAAAATCGCTGTCGCTATAGCAACGCTGCTGACATCGTGCACGGCACGACGTTACTTGCGGGTCACGTAACTAAGCAACTCCACGTACGTAAACACACAAATAAGCAACTGCAATTCAAACTGTCCACGTTGACATTGATGCGACTACTTTGACAGGACGTGCAAGTATCGGATCGAGCCAGCAAGCTACTACAAAGCAGGCAAAAAAGAAGTGGAATCAGGTGATGATATCGATTGACATTCATCTCCAGGAAATACCAACAGCGTGGAAAGCGAAAGCTCGGCGCAATGATTGAAGCGNATTTCAATTTTGCTAAGTCTGAAGATTATTCCACGTCATACGCTCGTTTGTTTCGCAGATGCTTTCGGGCGTGGCCTAATCTTTTTGCTGGAGCGTTTGAGCCGCGCAGCCACATGGAATAGAGCGAGCGGCAGCAAGAATTTGTGTTGTCTGTACAGGCGCGTGACCTTGCTGCAATCTTTCACGACGGGAAACAAGCGAGAAGACGCCAACTGCCAATTATTGAGACGCTGGCACAAGCCAAGGCGAGGATTGAGCAAACCATCACGTGGGGTGTGATAAGCAAACTTTCGTTATGATGGTCGAAACTAGCCTTTCAGTCGTAATTAAAGGCCCGTGCCTGTTTTGAAGGTCAAGTTTCAAATTTATGCTGCATTCAGTTACCTGTTACGTAAGAATGCTATGTTGATGTCATAAACTGTATAATGACAACAACAATGCTATGTTAACATTAAACAGTCAATGTTCCTTAGTTGGCACAGTATCGTATGTTTTAGCCCACGCAACTGCCGCGTAACTGTGGCTCATGCATACCACGCGGCCTACATCTGGGCCGAAACCCAAAGTTTGCCGATCACAAATGTAGGGAAAGACAATCAACAAGCCCGTACGGAGGCGAGACGTTTTAACATCTACCGATAACATCATGAAAAGCGTACAGACGACACTAACCAGATTCGTCCGGTTCTCGTAGGATTTGTCTGGTTCGCTTTCGACGAGATCCGTGGCAAGTTCCGTTTCGTCCCACAGGCAGTCCGTCGTCACCAACACACGGTTGCCACGATGACCACTTGGACAGGACACACTGGCCAGGGCAGGGCATGTGACACTTCTGAGTCCCGAACGGCATGCGCGTCAGGTCACATGACCGGACGTCGTCAAGGCGACGAGCGAGGCCGACGTAACCTTTCGCGCGGTGCGTTTGGTAACAATCGACGTTCTGTATCTGAAAACCTGTGACGGTGTGCATATTGTGACGTACTTTGCTGCTCTGGACGAATGCGCAACAAGCGGACTGAACCAGCAGCGTAGCCAGCCAAAAATTTGGGAGCGGCCAAATATTTTGACTTTTNTTGCGAGCAGCAGCATTTTGTTTGGGACACCGCCCCTCAAAGCTAAAAACGACAAGATATGCTAGAAATTAGGGATTGGGGGGGGCATGGCCAACCTTGTACCCCTGTGTACTGAACAACAGAGTGTGAACGTACCAAGTCCGCATTGGACGGGAGCGGAGGCGTTGACCATCTTGCAAGTGTCCCAGGACGTTGTCACCCAGAATGTCTCGTCGCATTCCTTGCGGCACGGGCGCGACTGATACACCTGCGACATGCGAGAAATCGCAATAAATGAAAACGATAAAGAGGTTTGCTTGACGATGCATTTGCTAGATGCCATCAAAACTTAACTGCTTGAAAATCTGAACAGGTTGGCCAACATAAACTAGAAATTTTTTTAAGACTTGGGTGAAAATAGCAAACAGTGGCAAACGCAGTCTTACCGGTGTTGGCGCCGAACAAAATTCTAAATCTTTTCATACGTATTTGTATTTTTGTGTTTACTTTTGTGAAACAACAACAACTCTTGACCTGCAGATGAATCAATCAACTCAAAGTTAGCTGTTCAGGCATTAAACGTCGGGCACGAAACCTTAACACCCTGCGTTATAAGAAGTCAATACATACGAAAAAGGACAACTGCCAACTTCAATTAGATTCTGTGGACGACAATAATGTGAGGAGTTCTTAAAAAAATAGCAAATGCTCGATGCTAGCCCGCAATTCTGGCCCGCGTAACCCGACCATTCTGGCCCGCGTAACCCGACAACTGCTCAATGCTGGCCCTCAATTCTGGCCCGCGTAACCCGACCAGACTAACTTGCAAGCACTGATAACAGGCATCACTCCTACCGCAAACAACAACGATTTACCTGCTGATTGAGGTCTGTCGATGGACACGGCCGGCCCCCGTGCTCAGCAAGTGCCATGGCGAATCGATAGCGCGTGGCCAGGTTGGGGCCACAGACCTGCCGAGGCCGTTCTTCGCCACGGACGTCATCCGGTGCACCTCCTCCGCATGGACCCCACATCGACCAAGGGCTCATTTCGCAATCTTGAGGGCAGGGTACCTTGAACACCAGAGGCAGTGAGATAACGGCCTCCCGGAAAAAAAAAACGAGCCCAGGCATACACGCGGTATGTGTTGCAGTGAAATCTGGGGCGTGGTTTTCTGACTCCGCGGCAATTGTTAATTGATCGGGAAACAGGACCGTTGGTCGCAGTCGTCGTACCGAAGGTGTTGGACCAGATATGGGCGAACTATGGTAAGCGGACCACATGTGGCTCGTTAAGCTCTTTAGCCCGGTCCGCTTGCCAAATCATGTAAATCAAGCCAATTCGTTTTTTGCATCTTATCTATACTAGTTTGCACAAATAATCCATTTATTTACTTCTCATCCGGCCAACTTCCAAAAACATAAAAAAATTAAATGCTGCCTCGACCCGTTTCATGAAAAGGTCAACGAAAGGACAAACGAGAGAGAATGCCGGGCACGACCGAGAGGAGCTCTTCTCGCGAGAAGCCCGGCCGACCCTTTGACCCGCAGTCAAGCCTCGTCGTTGCGTGTTCAGTCGAGCGTGGCGAATATCGTTCACAAAACGAAAAAATATGAAAAAAGCCACCACAGACCTCGCACGTCTCCTCTTCGAACGCCTTGTTATAGCAGTAGGACACGTCGAGCATCACCCCCGTTCCCGGCTCGAAGCAACCCAGCGCTCTTCGCCTGACCCCCTCGCCGCACAATGTTTGGGGGTCGGCGGGGTCAAAGGTCGACGACGCCGTGGTTTCGGTCGGCGGCGAAAAAACCCTCACAACCGGGCATTCGTCCCCGACGGCGTCCTCCACCTGAAAGCGCAGACGTGAAAGCAATGACTCGTTTACCTTTCAAGTCGCGCCGCCAAGAGCTCGTATGGTTTCAAGGCCAACTTATCGCGGAAAGAAAACTGAAAGCAATGGTCGAATAAGACTGGAACGAAGTCAGTGTCTTTTTAGCTTTTCTGGCAAATAGTGCTGACGTTCTTCTCCGCATTTCACAGAAAATAATGAACCATTTTTAGCTCTCTGCCAAAAAGCAATCAAACGTTGAAGCCTGCAAAGAATATGCCAAACGAAAAAGAGATCGTCTACAAGCGCTTCAAACCATTTTGATTGATGAAAATATGGTGGTCGAACGCGGAAATTTTCCAAGAAAAACAAAATCTGTGGTATGCGAACTATGTTTTTCAGATTACAAAGCGGCAAACTCCTCCTCAGCGAAACAAACGATAACGCAGACAATACGTGACGACACGACGCAACTGTTGACGTAGGCTGCGGTTCGAAACGACAGGGTTCCGTTAATAACAGAGGCGCGTTGCGAGCCGCCCTTCCCGCTGCTCTGTCGCAGAATGTGATTTTAATTGCACTGGCGCGACTGTTATTTAAGGCTTACGAGTTGGAAGTACCCAAGACCACGCCACAATTCGACGGCAGCTGTCACTGTTTCACAGCGAACGAAGAGTGCCGCACTTGGCCGAAGCGTAATTCTAGCGGCGGCGCCAAACCGGCGTCGCCAAGTGGTTCCAAGTCCGCAGGCCACCGTCGCGCGACCGAAAGGTCACGTGGCGCCAAACGACCGGGCCGCTTTCGGCTCTGCCTTTCGCGACCACGAAAAACCTATTAGCGCCGACCGAGCACAGGAAGATCAGGCGAAACACAAACAACAAACAGTTACATCACAAAGGCCTACGTGTTTGTTGTCAAGGAAGCATGACGACCAGGAGCCAACGGGCTTTGAGATCGGCTGCAAGGGGATGTAGTTCGATTCGCCGGCGTCTTCCAGGTCGACGGTGGTGAAAGGATGTTGGGAGGACCCGGACGAGGCGCTGTCCAAGGCGGGGACACGGCAGCCGGCCTTTTTCAACCAGTTGTGGAAGGCGACGTTGCGCGGACACTTGGTCACGCATGGCTTGCTCGCGGGGGGAATTTCGCCGGCATGCTGCGTCACAAAGAAATAACCTCGTTCTTCAAACGCTATTGCGACCATAAGTTCACTGTTGTGAGCTGTTTTTTTGCGGAGATATTTCGGTCATTTCTTTTTGCTGACACATTTTGGTCACTGAAATATTTCGGTCATTTGTCTCACAGTTGCATTAGAACTCGCCATAACAGTCTATATTTTTAGAAGTTCTTAACCGAATTGACCTAATTTTTTTCGGTCGTTTCAAAAAAATTGGGTCTATGACACAAAAAAGGGTTGTGAGGCCAGAATCGATAAGCAACAGTTTGAGGACAGGCACTCTTACGTGAAACCGATTCAAATAAAAGCAAGCTGGACAGTTGGCTGGTTTGTTTCTCCAAACGGTTGGACTCAACATAGCCTCAAAAAAAAAATATTTTTTAAAAGTGAATTTTAAGATTCATCATACTTCAGCCGTTTCTACAATGCAGGCATCATCTTCGTCTGTTGAAATACTTCCCGCACTGAAACCAGTCTTAAGCATTCGATGAAAAGCATTATTTCAACAAGAACTTTTCAGGTTTCTTGAACCACAAAGCACTTAGTGGGCTCAGGATTCTGCACCCCACCCATCCTCATCCTCGGTGCAGTGTACCTGCAAGCACTTGGCCCGGTCTGCGTGGACTTCTCCGTCGAGCACGTGCTTGTAGCACTTGATTGAACGCGTCATAACGCCCGCACAGCGGCCTTTGCCGCCGAACAACGCCGAAACGCCGACCACCGCAACGCACGGGCTCCACTTTTGCGCGCGCCATCTGCAAAGCGAAGACGAGAGGCGATGAGAGGCCAATTGAAATGCAATTACGCTTTTGAGCTTGGCAATCAGCTGATTTCGCGGGGTGATAACTCGAGCGCGAGTGCATATAAAAGCACCAACGCGACAAAAATGGCAATTGCGCGCTATTTTGTGTTCGCTTTCTCTCCATTCTTCTTCTTGCCGAACATGAAATATCAAAAGCGGCAACTCATGGTTCGCGCAATCAACTACAATAAGCACGACGATGATTCGTGTGTGTTGAGCACGCCCCATTGCCAACGCACCCACATGCCCCACCGGCCCGATCTATTTGCAGCAGCACAGCTTTCCTTTATAAAAAGGATGACCAGTCTCAAACTGCCGGGTAGAAACATTCATACATGATTGCAGAAGATCCCAATGCTTTTAATTACTTTTCTACGTAGCGACGTCACCCAAACCGGTAATTAGGCTTGGTTCCAGGGGGTGGGGGGCTCATACATCAGCTTAAGACTTCCGCTTCGAAGTTCAGAGCTTCGCGCTGAAATTCACAACACCGCAAGAACTAAGGTGAACTTAGCCCATTGCTACAATCCGTTCGCAAAATGTCAAAAGAAAATGAACGAGACATTTTAAGGTGTGAAGGCACCATCAGCAGCTTAAGTCAACGTAATGTCATTAAAGCGAGAGCTGTTTGGAAGAGGATGACGGGATCTGAACAACGGCAACACAAAGTGGCGAGATTGACGTTTAGACGACGTGACCAATCAAGCGCTCAACACAAGGGCACGGTGTCTTTCACTGCCAAGCAATCAGACCGCACAACAACACGTCAGTAAAACGCTGAAGAAAGAAAGGCAACACCTGACGCGTACGAAGTCAAGTTCTGGTAAACACCTGTAGTAAACTCAAGCCGTTCAACCTTCGCGATTCCAGCTGCAAAAACACAGTTTGTTCCAGAAAATTTATTGACGCTACGCTACCAACAGGCTGGGCCACTCTTCCAAATGATCTTTTTCAAAGCGCATGTAGACTGAAGCCAGACGTTTTGTTTTATGTTTCATGCACTTATCTTTTTACGTACAGAAACGGCAGTTCAACAGACGAAGTGTTTGTGTATTGGAGTGTGCTGCTCGAACCAGGGTTGATGTGATTGGACCCAATCCGATTTTTGGAAGCAAATCTTATTCTGTTGAATATTAAACATATTTAATTTCATCCATCTCGAGTTTCTAATTACTTATCTTAGATATATACATCTCAAATGGTAAAAATTTTTTTGGAATGTCTTGTTCACATTACCTTGAGCAATAGGCCAGAATTGACAGATTTTATTCGCGAGGGCGCAGGTATTTTTAAGTGTTAAATTTATAAAAGGGGGTGATCCGTATTCTGATGACAGCGTCGCGATGAGTCAACACTTGCGGCCTAAGTGGAGCGACACAGTCCGTTTGAACAACTGGTTTCAATGCAGTTGCTTCAGCGCGCCGTTCAAGGTTTTTTGGCAAAATATTATCAGTTATTCTAGGTGGGAAAAACACACGTCTATCTTGAAAATGAGCTTGTTACCGAAACAGAACAGGCCATTTCTTTCGTCGCCAGTCACAAACGGCTAACTGCGTATGCCTTCGTAGAGCCCCCCCGCTATGACGACGCACTTGTCGGAATGTGCAGGAGATGGCTGACTTGCCGTTCCAACTCACCGATAGAAGAAGCACTGTTGGTCGTCGGGACAAGGCTTGTTCTGCTCGAGCTCAAGTCTGCACGGTTCACCGGAGCCGACACGTGGTTGGATGACGTAGCGCTTGCGGTGCCGACGAGCGAGTTTCGGGTCTGTTTGAAAAAAAAACCATGAAACACTCGCGCAATCAACCGTCATAAATCCAACACAAATAAAGCAATGCCAGGAGACGTCAAACGCGGTTGGTGGCAAGAATGGTTGTAGCATTTCACCAACTGCTTTATTCGACCTGCAGCAAGTGAAAGACATTTATAACTTTACGCCAGAGGTGGCCAACCATTCAGAGGCCAAGAACCACATTTCTTACTGTTACCGCAAAGAGCCACATCATACAAATGTGCACACATGGACATCACCCCACCTCTTCCTCAGTCACACACACACCTTTGCTCAGCTAGAGTTTTTGTAAATATCACACACACCAACATAATGACAGAAATTTACAAGCCATTTATTGCTATGCATGTTACTCACTGTGTAAGTCGCACCCGACTTTCAAAGTGAACAACTGGTACAAAAATTTGCAATTTATGCAACGAATAAATACGGCATTTACGCAAGAGCCACATGAAACCGGGCAAAGAGATGCGAGTTGGCCAGGCCTGCTTTACGGCGCCAATCTTTCTTTGCGCAACACACGTACAAAATCAAACGAGGCATTTCAGTCGTACACCGTCTTCCGAGATCGGGCAGTCGAGCAGACACACTAAACTGGGAATTCTGCATGCGCCACCGCTAGATCCGCCTCACCGAGGTTTCCAGCCTTCACATCAAAGGTCGTTTTGTGTAACCCAGCCATGTCCAACCCGCGGCCCAGTTAAGGTTTTCACTGTAGAAAAAGTATCCAACGTACTGACAACCTGTCCTTAATAATCTTGAATTTGACATTTTTGATGCAGGTGGTCCTCAGTGCCTCTTTATCATGCTTTGACCACTGCAGTTAGGATCAGAACGTTTTCAGTACATTAGTTTAAGCTTAATATCGTTTGGTAAGGTCAAAGTAAGCCATACAATATGCGGCCCTGATTCATATGTCATCCAGTGCGGTACTGGTTAAGACAATGACATAATTTTTGGCTCAGTACGCCATTTGGGTTGGACATAGCTGGTGTAACCAAAGCGTGTGTACGTAACCTGCAGCATTGTAATGTGCTTGTCAAGCTTTACCACGAAGTTGGGCAGCTGTTGTAGAATGTCATTCGTTTAATAATGACAAAATGCATTTTTTTGCTAAGGCAGTTTCCTTTGACTGTTATTGGCCTTGCTGTGAAAACTTGCTCTAGTTGTACGTTAAGTATACTGAAGATTGTGGTGCTGGAAAACAAACTGCCGATTTTGATACAAAATTTTCGTTTATAATTTACCTGGCGGGAAGTTGAATCAATGACCATGTATTGAATTAAGCCGTTCTGAACAGAAAATACCTCAAAACGTCTACACAACTTCACGTTAACGACTAGCAAAACCGACCTCACAATCTATTGCGAACGAAAACGGTCTGGCGAGGATGCAGGAATAAATAGCACGACTGGCGAATGGCACAAACTGCCGGCCTGAAACCAATTTCAGACGCACATCTACTTCACAACTGCACGCTGGGGGCTGCCCGCCTGCTTGCCCGTGCGCAGCGGTGCTGGTTTACCAAAAGGCTTGTGGCTTTCGTTGTGAAAGTGTGACGCAATGGGTCAGCAGGGTCAAGCTCGTTCGTATATTGACCAGCACGCAAGGAAACCACATCGACGAATGATAATAGACTGTACAATTGCGGCGAAGTGGAGACAAACATTCGTCTATATTTGCGGGTGTATCCTACATGAGCATGGAAACTTGTATCATATATCAAAGTATCGGTTACAAGCGATTAGATCGGACGAAGCAACGGCAGAATGCCAGACATGTGTTTGTCTCGAAAACAGCGTTCACGTCATTTCACCCTGAAATGAAACACTTATCGGCGATACACGTTTCCAGGAGGCAAGCCACAGATTTGGCCGTCTGTTAGCTGAGCGTAGCAAACATGGCGCAACAGCACCAAGCAGCTGTAGCGTTTGACACCCATGTCCGTTTCGCGAATGCCACACAACTACGCACACTGACCCGAGGTCACAGAAACGGATGTCCCCATCGCTTGTCTGTCATCAGAGCCAGCCAGGCCAGTGCACGTCTTCTCGCAGCTGCCCCATGTGCTCCACTGTGTCAGCACGCAGTCTTGCCGGCAAGCGACCGTGCACGATCGCCTAGCGACGGGCTCGTCCCACGACATGCACATCTGCAACGATGAACGGCGGGTAGTTACTGGTCGTGTGTGCGCTCAGTCAGACAGGATCAGTTGCGCGTGCCAATATCACGCACGATTTGTGCGTGCCAAGATCACGCACGACAAAGGTAATCAAGAGGCGCGCATAGGACCCCGAAAAGCAGCAACAGTTGTTGCTTCACTCTGAGCGCAAGGGCCGAGCGTATGTCTACTTCGTGCCCGTTCAAGCACACGACATGGGCGTCGGAAGGGAGAGGCCAGGACCCCTGGACTTTTTAAATTGCAGCAAAAAATGGTTGTTGTCTTACTTTCTAGTGGGAAAAAACAAATTTCACCACTTTTGGCCTCCCCTAGAAAAATTTTGGAGAACACCCCTGGAAAAAATCCTTCCGACGCCCATGGCACACAATGAACAACTCCCGAAACAGTACGAGACACAGCAGAACAGCACCTCTGTCTGACGACCGACCAGTCTCACCTTGTTGCGAACCACGCCGCTATCCCTCTTCCGGCATCGGACGTTGCGCGTCTGGTAACCGTTGCCACACCTCAGCGAGTACTCGCCCTGGGAAAAGACGAGTTCCCGATCGGCGGATCCGACGCTCGACTCGTCGCGTGACAGCAGTCCGCTCGCTGTCGTTTCTACCGGCTGCAAAAACAACAACAACAAAAGCATCCGTTTCAGGGCTCCTCCACAGTTGAGCGACGCACAACAAAGGCTTCGGGCGCCCGCTCTGAAGTCCACTCCGTGCGGTTACAACCATTTCGATGAAGCGGGTCGTTGCCTTCGTTCTCAGAGCGAAGTTTCAGAAAACCTAAAACAACTGGAGTTTCGCTGCCAGCAGTGCCGCAACTGACGGAGGGGCTGAGGGGCGAGTTCCCCCCCTGGCAAGCTAAATGTAAAAACCGGGCGCTCATTCGGCTTATATTTTGGTTTTAGTATTATTTTGGTTTTAGTATTCTTTTGGTTTTCAGTAGGTTGCTGTTTTTGCATTTTGGAGTATTTTAGGTTTCAGCATAGCCGTACACATCCGGATTCACCATCATTTTTCAAGTTTTCTTATGAGTGTTGGCTAGTGGGGCCCCTACAGCGGCCCGTGGCCTCCTTTCAGCTAATTCCGCCCAGGCTCAAACCTTTAGTTAAGCCCATGGCTGTCAGGCAGTCTGGTCTCTGTAACCATGGATCGGAAAGGCAAAGGACGAAACGCGTATCTCGCACTGGCTTGCTGTGCTTGTCAGCCGGTCACGCATCGGTGCCGGAAAGACGTCGACCACTCCCCTGAGGCCGCAGTGTCAGGCTTTTCGCTTAAAGCCGAAAACCATCAACGTTCGTCAATAAAAGCGCGTTTCGCCATCGTGCTGAGCAAATGACATTGACGGTTGCACGCGGCTGCAACATCTCCACCACGACATAGAAACCAAACGCGAAGAGACGCGTTCGCTGTGGTGCAGAGTTTCTCACGAGCCTGCTGATCGCTTGGAGACGCGCGCACCAATCACAAACGAGGACGTCCAGCAGCTGCGTGCAACGGGCGATGTCATGCGCTCATCGCGGCAGTAATTTGCGCTTTCGAACTTCGAAAGAGCTTCCGGATAAACGCAGAAATAAAACAAGGAAACTAGGCCATCACATTGCGCCTGCTGACGATTCAAAGCAGAGAGACCCTGAACTTTTCTCACTTGTTCATCGTGGTCAATATCGGCAAAAATTCATCAGGTTCACGATTTCCTTACTGGGGGGCGAGAAAGGTTCGCGAAGGGGTGCGAATATGGCAGCGACGTACTGTATAAAAGCCGGATAATGGGCAAAGAAATGATTATTCTGCTTTTTGTGTTTGATTTTGGCTCTAAGTGAGGCGCGAGTATCAATGACTAACTCCAAAGTGGAACTGGAAAAGTTTGGAAAAGTTTAAGAACGCGACTGGAAATTTTTAAGAACCTCTGCCCTAGATCCTAAGCTAAGGGCGCCTTTAATAAAACGTTATTAAGATAAGCTTGTGAACGCAAACAATGCTTAACTAGCACTTACAACATGTTTTCTCCCGACTGTTGCTTGAAGTGGATACGAAGTGAAAGCACGTTCGCTTAAATTAAAGGACAAGAAGCGAAGTCACCTCGCGACAAGCAACGTTCCCAACAACTCACCATCGATGCAAGGGGGTCCACCAACTGGCATGGGCCCCAGCTGGACTTGGACCAGAAATAAGCCGAGATCTTGGGGCGGTCGCAGCGGCGAGACTGAGTGAGATTTTCCTCTCTGGGACAGGGGGCGCCGGTCGGACCGGGATAGGCCAAAATTTCTTGCTTTCTGCCAAAACAGGAAAAAGCGTTACGCTGCGGTTTTGAGTGAAAGGTGGGAGGAAATATCCAGTCAAGTGCTCTGCGGAAGTAGAAATCTCTAGAGCAGGGATGGGGAGGCTATTTACTACCACAGGCCGCATAAATGGTGAATTATCGCTGGTGGGCCGCAAAAAACAATTGATTCTACCCCGAAATTCTACATTTATCTTACTATGAGGGATAGAGGCTTCATATAACATACCATCTTAGGGGATAAGGCTTCTGACTTACTATCTAAGTACCTGCCTATCATGGAACTTGGTTTTGACGCGATCTTGCACTCTGAATTGGGTAACGAAAATTCTGATGCGGGCCATATCAAATGTTGACGCGGGTCGCAGATTCCCCAACCCTGCTTTAGGAGCATGTGCGATGGCCTCAGGCTTCGACTTCAATACGTCTGGGATCAAGACATTGTGGCGTGAAACGTGATGTGCTATTTTATTTCTTCAGGCTGGCCAAACTCATACGCGTTGTCGACATTTCACGCGAATCGCAATGACTGAGAAGGGTCACGGAACGAAGCAACAGAATACAGAAGGCTGCCAGAAATTGACTGCAGTGCGGTCAGCCAGGCAGAAAAAAGAACAAGAACGAAAATCAACAAGCGCCCTGGAAGCCATCACGCGAATAAACTCAAGAGGTTTGCGGCACACGAAAGAGAAAAGTTCAGATGCGCCACTAATAAAAGCGTGGAACAGACCTGGCATCAGCACCGTACCAATGTACAGGACGCGAAACTGCCTCAGCTGTGACGCAGCAACGAAGCGCTGCTGTGGTTCACATGAGCTTGCAAAGCTAATTGTTTCCGATCGTAGACTGAATTTTTTGAAATGACCAAAAAATTTCAGCCAATCCGGGCAAAATGTCATATGGAGTAGTGATTTCTGTCACGGCGAGTTTTATTGATTTTGTAAGACAAACGACATGTTTGTCACTTGACGGTCGTACGAAGCCAGTGATTTGAACACGGCATCCAGCGCTTTTAAGATACACCTCCCCTCGCGCTAAACTATCGTGCATGGGTGCGGGTGGGGTAGGGAGTGACTCAGCGCAGCGCAACCAGTAAGTGGCGTCTGTGCTGCAATGACTCACGCTGGAAACGACAAAAAGGGGAACGAAGCGTCCCAAACATCGAGCGTTAATGGATCGCTGCTGGATTTTCTTGCAGTGCGCCAAGTTTGATCGATCAGGAAGGGCCGAAGGGGAACAGCTTATGCGTCTGATCGTCAAAGAGCAGCGACGTTTGTCAAAAAAACACAAGCGATCCTGCGGCCGCAATTATCAAGTTTGCCTGTCGGCAAGAACGGCGCCTTGACGGTCAGCTGGGAAATCAAGCGCTGAACGTGGAAGCGTGCGCAATAGGCAAAGCCCAGTTGCACTCTGGAGCGACTTCCCTGTTGCCCACAGCAATCTATCAGCGCGTTATTAGATTTGGACGGCGCGGCGTTCAGTTGACATGATTACGAAGTGGGACGCACATCCCGCAAATCCATAAAATCGACAGGGAATCAAGTCGACCCGGCCTTATCGCGGACGGCCGGCGGAACACTTTTCGTTTCAGAACTCTTTTCGGGGCGACTACATACGAACGTGCTGGAGTGCCGTTCAATTAACTTTCAGTCAAACTGCACATTTCGAATGAATGTTTTCATAGATTTTAAAACTTGCGACAAGCTGCAACTGGATTTCAAATATACAGTGTCCTTGTATGCTCGATTACCACTTTCTGTGTGTCTTTTGCATCGCCAGTGTGCACAAAAAAAAACAACTTTGGTGATGGAGGGCTATGGTACGCCAAACGCAACCGATGGTTCGACTCAATCCAAACAGACAAGCCAGAGCAAAAGAAGGACGAATGTATTTGTTCACAAGTTTTGGCCGCTTTGAACCCGTGATTCTCAACCCGGTCCATTTCTGGTGGAACTTTCCACAGAGAGTTCCTTAAATCCTTGATAAAACGTTCCCGAAACTTGTAACCTTTACTGTACAACAAATTATGTACGACCACCTAGGTGCGATGCAGTTTCGACTAGTTGTTCATGAGGTGTCAGCATAGAAAAGTGGTCCATCGGATATATATCGAAAAAGATGGTCCGTGAACCAAAAAAGGATGAGAACTACTGCATTAACTCAGCAAGACGTCGCAAATTCATAGGAACGATGTTTCACAAGCATTGAACCACATACCGGCAAATTTCAATTAGCACATGTAGTGCAAGAGTACTGCCAGCACAACTCTGCTTAGACCAGAACGTTTAAGTTTAGGTTAACAGGCAATAAGTATTTCCATCGAATTGTTTTAAAAACAAGCAAAACGAGAGATTTGAACCTGAAAACGCATATTTCACTTGAACATCTGTCGGAGGTAACAACCGACCATGGGGAATGTAACAACCGCCCTTGGGGGAGCAATGTACGATACGAGGCGTCGGTAAACTGTTGCCAAGTACAACGCCACAAACGCATCACAGGACTGTCAACAATCCAGCAAAACCACCCAGATTTAAACTTTTTTTGCGATACACCAAACAAGCACCTGATCTGGATGATGTGCGCCTTTCGCTTGCCTCGCTTTCGGGTGGGGGGGCAGGGGGTCCAATCGCTCCAGTCCGACAAGACGCAGTCCTGATTGCATGGCACGTAGCAAGGG
>JGI24158J21664_10001783_pt1 | contig 24967 bp, 16 predicted proteins | sample Ectturendosymbi3_FD_21664 | JGI IMG/M metagenome (IMG submission 21664) | reverse complement strand
TAGCTAATTAGTTAATTAATTAATTTGTTTATTTTAGATCATAATTTTTGAACCAGAAACGCTAGAAAGTCGATCAAAGGCTCAAAAGACTCGAGCCTAGTTTCCAATGAAAACTTCAGCGAAACACTGGCCTAGCAGTTGGGCCCTAGGCCAGGCAACATGAGCCAAACTGACTCCAAAACTACTTCACTTATGACTTCAGTCACAAAAAATCCGCACCCCCCAACCAAAAAATTTTTTTTTGAGTGTCATCTACACGACTGGCCGATCCGTTTGAGCTCTTGAACAGTTCTCTAGCGCAATCGGCGGAGGAGCTAGGGCGTTGGTAAGGCAACTGAAAACTGCTGTTTTTTAGGCCGAAATCCAAGTACGAATATATCGTAGACCGGCTCTCAAAGTGTTAATGTTGTACTGCCTCAATACCCCTAAGTCAAATTTTCATCAACTTAGAGACCCCTTTCAACAAAGTTTAATTAAAAAATTGTAAGAAACGAAGCAGAACTGGTAGAGAAATATTCACTGGAGAAGTGAGGAAAAAGGTCAATGCCAAGGTGGCTGTTGAACTTCACTTCCCAACACTGTTGAATAACCCCAACATCTAATCCCAATACCCTCTGGGGGTATTAAGGCAAACTTTAAGAACCTATTTTTAACGTGTTTATCATTTAAAAACTTTAAGAACCCCTTTTTAACATGTTTATCATAACTTTGAGGCTAACTGATTGCATCTTTCAATATGGGAAATTCCTCAGATATAGCTTCATTGCAAACAAACTTGCATTACTTAGAGTGACATTGAAGCAGGCCTAACATTATTTAATTCTATCAAAACCTAGGTGCAAACAGCAGATAAAATTTAGGTCTGAACTCAAAACCAAACGATCACAATTTGAGACTGTGTTCTGTCACCATGAAGTGAAATATTATGAAACAACTCTGTGCGTGCTTGTCAGTGTATGAGCTTTGGACATGGTTTGAAAGTATTGGACATAGTTTAAAAAATTGGGCCCCTCTCAGAAAACTCTTTGCCCATCCTGGTGTCCCAAGCTGGCTACGGGCCTGCTAGAAACACATGTGCTTTTCACAGTCTTTGTATATGAGTTGGAGTAAAATTTTTAATATAGTGGTGGTAGAATAAATTTGTGTGGAGAAGTAGTAATTTAATAATTTTATGTGGGGAAGTAGCAATGTCAGGGAAGTAGTGATTCTATGTGGCTATGATTATATAGTTTGCCTGCAATCTAAAAGTAAATGGTGCTAGAACATAGATAGTTTTGCTTCCAATCTTGTCTTGAAAATTCTGTGTCAGGGAAGTAGTAGGTGGTCTATAGATTCAAATACTAAATTGGTGAAGTTTATTTTGTAAAAAAGTATTGCACTTTAAAAGTTGTGAGTTTCTCATTAGAATTTTTGGGCTGGACAAATACGTTAACACTGATGTTGCCAAACAGATCTACGGGTGGCCATGGGTATGACAATGTGGTGGCTGCCTTTGTGTCTGCAAACTTTGCATCAATGTGAGGCAACAGCAGCTGACTGCCTGGTAATGTGCAGATTTTTTTCTGGTCTGGCCAGCCAGGAATAAAAGTTCTAAAAGCATAAAGAAGGCTGCACCAAAGCAGGGGTCGGGAACCTATGGCTCGCGAGCCAGATGTGGCTCTTTTGAGGACGGCATCTGGCTCGCTTGACATTTTCTTGACACCAGTGTTACAAATAAAACTTTTGCTGTAATTTTCAATCTACCAGACTACAAAGCCATCAGCAACACCATGCAGCACCAGAATCACATTAACAGTAAGAAGCATGTTATTAAAGAGAAATTNAGACATTTGCTATCGTTTGAAATTGTCGATTTTTCNTAAAAATGCACACATTAGTCAGAAAGTTAGTTGCATTAAGTGTTGAAAAATATTGTATGGCTCTCACAGAAATACAATTAAAATATGAAGGTTTAATGGCTCCCTTAGCCAAAAACGTTCCTGACCCCTGCACCAAAGAATAAGCACTTGCATACTAAGAGTAATAAAATAAAGTATNGTTTTATATCAGTGATTCTTAACCTTTTCTTTACCAAACTTCCCTTGAGTACTTGTCCTTTGTTTNAAGCCTCCCTGGCTATAAATAAGTTGCAAAAGCAAATGTATTTGTTTTGTAAATTTATAGATAAAACTTTCAATGTTGTACAGTGCTTATGGCTCATGCCCTCCTGGAAATTTATTTGTGTTCTCCTAGGGGGTCGCTCCCCCCGGTTAAGAACCACTGTTTAATAGACACTTTACTGAACAAAGCTACAATTTGGCATTGCTGTGAAACAGGAAAAAGTCTGGAAAATGGTATGGAATTGCTCAAAATTGTTTAAATTTATTTAAAATTCTGGTCGTTCAAGCACCGTACTGTATTTGTTTAACTGACATCCATACATTGACAAGTGTTGGCAACATGTTTAATGTTGGTCATAGCATGAAGCTCTTTAAATTTGCTTTATCTCCTGGATACGAAGCACTCCCAGATGCAGATTGAAAGTTCATTATAGACTTTTGCATGTTGTTGGATCATCGGATGTGGGGTAATAATTAGCATTTTAAAGAGAACCCGTTGCTTGATGCCCTAACAATGTCTATGGTAACATCTAAAACATCTGGTGCATAATGATTTCACTGATTCACATAATTTTCATGAATGTTTTTTTAAACATTCACTGTACGACAGCTATCGTCAAATGGGGTTAAAAAAACAAAATTTTAAGTTTGCATTATCTCTATAAACAAGCTAAGGTATTTTTTGGTGTTTTGATAAAAGGTAACCCGCATGTCAAAGTATATTGTGACATTGAAATTGTTTGGTTATCTTTTCCCAAAGAAAAATTATAATAAAAAAACTTTTTCTTGGTCACAAAAACTGCTGCTCTTTCATCCATATTTGACTGTGTTCTGTACATTAAAAGTAATCCACATTTTTGCACAAGTATTTAAGTATTTAACCATAATGTGGACTTGCAGTGATTTATCTACAGCATGCTTTCATGCAAAAACAGTAGGTTACAAGGATCACTTCAGTTCAAGCAGTCTTCGAGCAGGTCATCAGTATCCTTTTCGAAACTTGCAGAGGTTGGCAAACTTTTTGGACACCATGCTCTTGCTTAAAAATTAAACAAGCCTTTCCTCTACCTGCTTCTAGAAGTATTGGCTGGTCTGGACCCTGAAAGCAATACTTAATGCATAAATGAGAATATCCATGTCTTTTACAGAGGGCCAATCCCACAACAAGCAACTTGTATTAGATGTAGTCTCAATTTTGTGCGAGAAGTTTATTTCCATACTTGTTGGTGTTTCATCATTGACATCCTCAAAGAAAACATTTTGAAGTTGTTCCCAGTAGTAGGCTTCAAGACTTGGTCAAAAAACAGCATACATTTTCCCATATTTACTCCTCACTGAATTTTATGTCTTCAGCTTTACTCTTATACGTAGTACTTAGGTAACTTTAACTGATTACTTAGTGGTGCACTGGTAACTGGTTCAACAAGCAAGTTTTGTTTTAAACATGCCTCTCTTATTTTTCTCACTTTGTGCTCAAAAAATATTTTTTGTCTGCATAATGACTTTTCCTTGCATATATATTGTCCTTTTTGCAGGGTGAAATTTCAACCTGGCCTGCTTTCAGACGTGAAAATAGCCTCAAGAGATGTTTCACTGTCTTGAGGCACACGTGTCGAAAATATTTTCTATCTGGTAAAGAAAATCCTTGCATTATTTTCATCTGACTAAATGTATCTGGCTCTATGATTGTTGCATGCAACTAAATACTATTTTTTCTGATCTGGCCCTTTTTAACACTTGGGTACCATCCCACGCATGTATACGTGGGAGATATTATGCACAGGTTACCGGGCCACGTATATATGTTCTGAACGAAAATCCTAGTTTTATGGCCCTGGGAGCCAAAACAATGTGCTATTTTTGTGGCTCAAGTGGTTTTTGGAAACTAGGCTATCATCTGAGTCTTTGGATTTTTTGGAAACTAGGCTATAATCTGAGTCTATCATCTGAGTCCCTGATCGGCTTTCTAGCTTATCTGGAGCCAAAATTATGGATAACAAACCAAGAATTGCATATAAATTCAAATCCCACAAAAGGTAACCTTGATCATTTTGGCTAAAAGCCACAATTCGCCAGCTGATTGAGCTAGAGAGTTCAAACCCTCTATAGACTCGGAAATTCTTGAAGTTTAGAATAAAAAATTTTTTTTAGTTTTGGGCTTGGGGCTTTTGTTTGATGACGTCAGGATGCGGGTAGCTTATGTGTTTTTTGGATGACGTCACTGGTTGATCCAATGAGCCGCTTTTTTGGCTCAAAACTTTTTTGGATTTTAGGCTCTAATATAAGTCTTCAGAGCCCGTGATCGACTTTCTAGCATTTCTGAGTCGAAAGTTATGGCCAAAAAATCCCAAATATTTCAGGAATGCCATAGGGGATTAGTGGGGATTTCCCTAATTGATTTGTGGCATTTTGGCCATAATTTTGAAACCAGAAATGCTAGAAAGTCCATTAAACCCTCCAAAGACTCGTATTTGCAACCTAGTTTCCAAAAAAACTCGAGTCAAAAAATGGCTCTTGGTGTTGGCATCCAGGGCCCGATGACATCATCCGAATGTAAACAAAATATGCATAAACATACTCCCATCATGCAAACATCAATAAAAAACTGACATCCAAATCTGAAATAAGTTTTTNTCATTGCGAACTACAAGACTTTCCCCATCTTTACAGGGTTTGAACAACTNTCTAGCTCAATCAGCTGGTGAGTTATGGCCTGGGGTGGAATACACCCCATGTTAGCATTTGTGGGAGTAGAATTTTTACCAATTTTTGGTTTTACAGCCATAATTTTGTCTCCAGATATGTTAGGAAGCCAATCAGTGTCTCTAAAGACTTGGATAACAGCCTAGGTTCCAAAAAAATTTGAGCCAAAAACATAGCCTGTTGGGTTGGTGCCCAGGGCCAGGTAAACTCGGCCACAAGGGCGAAAACATGTTCCCATTATGACGTCAACCAAATAAAACCCCACATGCAAAACAAAAAGATTTTTTTCCATTTGAACTAGAAGACTTACTGAATCCATAGAGGGTTTGAACAGCTCCNTAGCTCAATAGGCTTGCAAGTAATAGTGTTGCAAAGCTCTGTCNAAACAGTGGCTCTTGCGGTCCTTAAACACCTGGTACCTGTGGATGTCGCCNTAGGGAATCCACCTGGTACCCAAAGTGTTAAAGGTAAACCTGTTGTAGTGTGATTCCAGCAAAAATGGGTCTTGAGCCTATAATTATTTTTATCCACACAATACTATTGTGATGCGATGCAGTTTAACAAACGCGATTATGATGCAGCTTCATCACCACTGTTTTATTACTTTCTGGACTAGAGCCTGGGTTCTCAAACTGAGGGATATGAAAGGTTTGCAATAGGGACACGGGTGTGGTAGCAACATACTGTTGAAAATCACGATAATTACCAATAGAGCTTCTTACTGTTTTTTGTATTTGATTGTGAGGTTAGCTGAGATGCAAGTATCAATGACTAACGCCAAAGGTGACGCACCTAAAATAGTTTAAGAACCTCTGTTCTAGACTCAAAACAAGTAATTGGCAATTGCTTAAGTGAGCTATTATTGTAATCAAATATATTTACAATACACTGAAATGCCAAACAATGAATGAAGGTTCTTGTTTTTTGCAGAGCAGTGCTATAGACAAATTTACTTCGTTTATTTTACAGTAAGATCATACAAAAAATGCAAGCATGGGGTAAAAAAATCTTGTCTGAGGTAAAAAGTAACGCATTGTTTTTGCCCAAGTCATTACATCTGTTTGGGGTAAAAGCGAACTAGTCCATAAAACTAAAATGTGAAGTTGTCAAAATTTTTATTGGTATGGGTATGCAGAGACATGCATTGCCAAAGCAATTGCCAACTTTGACATGCTCATGCTAAGTACTTCAAAAGCAGCATAAAAGTTCACAAAATTTGTTGGAAACTTTTGATCCTATCTAATATCAACATCAATTTTCAAACAAATCTGCAATCTTATGTGAGGACTTAGGTTGGAACAAATATGTTACAAACAAGGTCTCAATGAATGCCTCTATAGCACCAATTCATTTGAAACTTTTTTCTTTTTAATAGTTTTTAAGGAGGGTAGTTACTTTTTACCCCAAAATTTGAGAAAATTTTTTTTATCCAGTTGACTATATGTGTGCTATATTTTTCATAAAACATTGATACGGTTACATCTTTGCAAAAAAGCCATGAATTTGACAAAATTATTATTGTCAACAGGGCAAAGTTTTTTTGTGTTAAATTCAACGTCTTCTGATTCTTTCATGAAGATGCAACAGTACTATGACTAGTCTATCATCATGGTTATGTGCGTATATTTTCATGCAGATTTTATTAGCATTTTGTAGACTATTGGAAATAAGCCAAACAATTTTGGTTGACATGTCTAGCTCCAATGTTCAAGATGTTAAGGAATGTTCTGATGCAAAATGTCCCAAACTAGAAGATGCCAACGGCAGTGGTGATTCTAGTTGGACAAGTTTGAAAGGCGCTAAACTTGTGTCTATTTTGAATGAAAAGAGAAGTCAAAAAGCTGTTTTTCTTCATGGAAGATTTGGCAATGATCCTCAAGATGCTGTGATCATTCTTGAAAAGAAGCCCTTTGATACATCCACTGAAGCAATGTCACTTCTTCTGTGTGAAAATACACAACTTAAAGGTGATTTGAAAAATGACATTTATGCAACATTTGATGCTGTTCCTCAAGTTCAGAATGCTTTGAAGGCAACAGTGATCTATCCAGCTACCAAGAAGCACATAAAGAAGTACACCAGGCAAAGTATGTATGTGATTCAAGAGACGTCAGAGGATTACCAGAAAATAACAAAGCCCTTTTTGGATCGGAAGTTTGATGAACATGTTTTCAGTGTAGAGTGGGTTTATAACATTTTAGAACATAAGGCTGAAGTAGATCGCATTATTTTTGAAGATAGGGATCCACATACAGGATTTATATTGGTTCCAGACATGAAGTGGGATATCACATCAGAAAAAGAGTCCTTGTATCTTATAGCTTTGCCACATAAACGAGGCATTCGCTCTCTTCGCGACTTGACAGCTGAACACATTCCTTTGCTCGAAAATATTCAAACTCAGGCATTGAAAGCTATTGATGAAAAGTTTGATGTTAAAAGTGATCGCTTGCGTGTCTATTTTCATTATCAGCCATCATTTTATCATTTGCATGTTCACATCAACCATATCGAGCTTGATATCCCTGGTACAAGTACACATCGAGCTCACTTGCTAACTGATGTGATATCAAATTTGCAGCTGTGCAGCGATTATTACCAGAAAAAAACATTTACCATGACTTTGCAAGAAAATGATTTACTGCTTGCAGCATTGCAAGAAGGCTTTTGAGATCCCAGGCAAGGGTTCTGCTTTTCACTTTTTATGTAAGTGCGTCAGTAAGACCTCTGACTCGTTTTTTTGTTTGGTATTTAGTATTCCAGTAGGAGTTTCTTACCATTTTAAAACATGCAGAAAACATATGTGCGGTTTTCTAAATCCTGTTCCCATATTTAATAGATTTCCATATGTACATGATGTGTGAGGTTTTCATCCATCTTATATTGTAATGATTTTGTCATAGCATGAAAATGTGAGTTCCATAAATCTCATCATGTGCCACGAACTGGCAATAGAAGACAACACTCTTTTCTGACGTTGCTAATTTGTTTTAGATTAGCTTTGTACCATGTGAGAGTAATGAATATTTCATAAATGTTTGGTGAAAATTTTTAAACTGATACCAGCACAGGAAGATGGGTGGAATATTATCCAGGTGGAAGGTACGTACTGTTTCTAGAAAATTGTTAATTTTTTGGGAGTTTGCAATGCTTTTTTGATTGTTTATAGAAATTGATAACCTTCATTATTCTAAACAACACTTCCAGTCTGTGAACATACGGCATTAAGAAATCTGGTTGTTGTAGCAAGAATAATATCTGCTTTAACTTTCAGAAATCTCAAACAACTGTTGAGGTTCTCGAGCAGATTGACAAGGATATTGCAAAGTTGGAGAAGTTCAAGCGTTTGAACCATGAGTCAAGAACAAGGGTATGAGAGTCTCGTGACTTAAGGTTGTCTTCTTGTTGAAGGTTTCTGTAGTTGGTAGACAATATCAGATTTTTCAGCAATTAACTCAACCGGGCAGACTCTGCAGTCTGCATATACGCCATGACGAAAGTTGATTGACATAACCTATTTTTACAGATTTATTGTGTAAAAGTTAGATCCTGGTGGATGTAGACTTGTTACATCATAAACCTGATTTTCAGGCTCACTCTGTAGGTGAACAAACCATCGCCCCACATACAATTCATTTTGTAAAAAACGACTTCATTTAGCTAGCTGAGTCCATAAGGCGGTGATAGAGTCTGCCTCTCATAAGGTAGTAGACGAATTTCAATTTTATTAATGAATGGATTTGTCTGAATTTCCATATAGAGCAGGGGTGGGGAACCTATTTAACATCACGGGCCGAATAAATTTGTGGATCATGGCTGACGGGCCGCAAATAACAATTAATTTTATCATAAAAATCTACCTTTATCTTACTATGAGGCTTCTTATGGCATCCTATAGAGCAGTGGTGCCCAACCAGTCGATTGCGGTCTACCGGTAGACCGTGGACTAGTCCCAAGTCGACCGTGAGGGCTGTTGGGAAAAAATATAATTTTTTTCTACAGTGGTTTCTAATTGAGATTTGCCTTATAATGATTGCAAACATTTCCTCGCTGAGGCAACGAGACCCAGCACCTGGCAATGTGACTTTTCAATAACCCCTCATAATGGAGGTCTCCTGCAGTTGCCGGCCACGTGTCGTGATGGTGGGATAAAGTGGTGTGCTGGTTACTGAGACGACGGAAAGCTGTTAGTTCAGCATATGTTACGCTAGTGAGCATTAAGCCCATCACATTTTAGAACTGCGTGTGGAAGCTATGTGAGTGCATGTTCTCAATTTAGTGTGTTGATTGGAGAGTGGCACTTCGCAGGAATGTTGACGCATATGGCTACAGATGCTAGCGTACGCCGTGCTCAGGCAAACCAAAAATGATTTTTGTGTGTTTTTTTGCACATGTTTGAGTATGTTGTTAACTCATGATAAGCTGTATTTTCATCAGAACGGTTTCTGACTATTTGTGCATTAGGCACCACAGAAAGCTACTACCTTCAAGGCTTCAAACAACTGAGCGCATTTGAGATTAAATTGTGCGCATCCTGAAAAATTTGTTTAATCCATACTAGCAGCTAGCGATCAGAGTGGTTACTTATCTTGAACGTTAACATAGCTGAGACAAAACGAGCCATTTCCACCCCAAATGGGAGGAAAATCATTTTTTGTTTATTCTCATTGAAAACCTGTTTGTTTAATCTGCAATTCAACGGTAGTGCTGACAAAGGGAATTCGGAGTGGCATTTTAAAGCATGACACAAGAGCTACGAGAGGGATTTCCCAGCCAAAATGCCTTTACATGCCACAAAAATTTGAGAGTTGAAAGCACAGCGTGCAGCGCCAGCACGGCAGTCAATCTTCACCAAACTCCAGAACCCAGGGTAAGGCCGCAACCATTGCTTCCTATCATGTCTGTCACGTCCTTGGTAAACACAATGAGCCATTCGGAGATAGCGATAGTTTGAAGAATGCCTTCCTCGAAGCAGCAAATGGCCTTTTTGAAAACTTCAACAACAAAACATAGATCGTGAAATCCTTAAAGAAGTGTCACTCTTCCACAATGCTTCTGCAAGGCAATGTGAGAGAATAGCTATGTATGTGGAGGAGCAACTGAGGAAGGATATTGACGCGTGTGAGTTCTTTCCCCTCCAATTTGACGAGATGACTGACATGGTGGATGCAGCCCACTTGTGTGTTTTCATCAGGATGGGAAAGACTTGAGCACCAAGGAAGAGCTACTCACCCTTTTGCCATTAAAAGGATACACCGGATGTGAGATTGAGGATATTTTTAATGCTTCTTTGGTGGGACTTGTTAACGAGACAACACTGCTACTCTTCAATTGTTGTTGGTGAGATTGCCGCCAAAGTCAAGTCCCTCTACGACTTGGAAAGCTCCGTTCTTGAGGACCAGATGCTGAAATTGCAAAATGACACTGAGATAAATGCCAGATCAATATACCAGAGAGCATACAGTGCTTTGAGAACTACTGGTGGCAGAGAGGTACCCCAATTTCAAAAGATGTGCAACTTATTTGTGCGACTCTGCTTTCTCGCATATGAAAATCAAGTTCAAGTACAGATCAACAATGACTGATAACCACCTTGTAGCTTGCCGACGCCTTGCACCCAGTCACTTCTGACTCTAGGAGAAGCTTGCCTCCTCTCGATGCCAGGTCTCCCACTAAGGTTGGAGGAAATTTCATTTTTTCAAACTCAGAGATCCATCTGTTTTGTATCTGGTTTAGTTTTTCTCTTTGGTTCATATCAAGGTGATTGCTTATCAAATATATTGATGTGTGTGTGTATGTGTTTGAGAGAGGAAGGATTTGTGACGTGACATGTGAGATCTGGGTGGTTTTGCGACAGCAAGAAAGTGTTGTGAGGTTAGCTCCTGCATGCTGGAAACGATGTTGTTGGGTATGCGATGTTGACACAGGACAGGTAGATCTCGGGAGGGTGGCTACTTGAAAAGTAGATCTTGGGACAAGGTTGAGCACCACTGCTATAGAGGCTTCTGTTTCACTGTTTAAGTACCTGCTTATCATGGAGCTTTGTTTTGACGCGATCTTGTATTCTAAATTGGGTAACGGAAATTCTGATGCGGGCCATATCAAATGTTCAGCTGGGCCACATTTGGCCCGCGGGCCGCAGGTTCCCCACCCCTGTAGAGCTTCAAACTCCAACAGCGTTTGGATGTTCGCGTCTGTATGTTTACTAGTGATCTGCTATGCATGAGTATCTTGTCATAGCGGTTCATGACGGTTGTCTTCACATACAGAAATGAAATCTACCAGCAAACTTGTGTAACATAGAAAACCAAGTTTCATCGCATGTTCCACCATGTGCATTGTGCAACTGATGTGTGGTTTCGGGACTAACATGCAATGCCTGCGTAATGTGGCGACTAAACGTGCTATCATGCTTGCTCCCATGGTCATATTTCTTACAAATTTTACGCACATCTGATTCTTGTGGTTTTTCTTTGTTTCAGGTCATCGGAGGCCTAATTTTGTACTCGGTAGTCACGTACGTCATTGTGTGCGTCGTGTTGTACTTCTTTTTTGAACCGGAAACACTGACGGATCGTTTTCTTCAAGTCCTGCCACTTCTTTTCTTCCCTGTCATGTAAGTACGTCTCCTGGGCCTTATTTTCCGCAAGTAATATCGTGTTTCGTATCCTTTCAACTGCAGTTGCCAGCATCTCGGATCCCTGGTCACATTCCGTGTTCCCGCTTTTAATGGCAACAGACTGCTTGACTTTGAATGGGTGCGTTTAGATCGCGATGCTTGTAGCGTGATCAGCATCTCGTTTGTGTGATTCTTGTCCGTTCGACCGATCATGCTCGTCTTCTTTTTTTAGAATTTACCTTCTGAAACGTTTTCTTCATTGGTGGTTTGTCAGGAAGACCAAGATGAACGGTGAGAGTTTGCGGCCGTTGCAAGAGTTTTGATGCTTTAACAAGTAAAATTTTCCTGATTTGAGTGTCACGAAGGTCTTTTCATACCCAGCGTTTGGTGCTGCGAAATTATAATCCGCGTGTTGTTGAAATGAATATGTCTTTACTCACGTTTACACTTTGCAATGCGAAGCATCTCGTGGTCGCAAATCCGCTAAACAAATTTGCGAAGCACTTCCGTGTAATTTCATATTGAGCTCAGCTGAGCTTTCAATTGATTTTGCTACTGTTGCCAGTAGGTCTTACTCTTCAATGTGTTGTTTTCCATGCGAATGTCCAAACCATTTGCCACGTGTTTTGAAAACTAACATTGCTGGCATGACCTGTGAACGCAGTGGCGTTTGCAGTATTTTGGCGTGTAGGTTTCATTTGCTAAACGATGTTGCCAGATGAAAATTTCAATAAAGAGCCAAACAGTGCTAAAAACGCCAAACCGATTATTCAAAGGTCAGAGAAAAAGCCAAACTTTGCTGGTGGTATTGCTCTTCCTTTGTCACAAAAAAACTCTCAAATTACAAGAATAGCACTAGAAATTTTCTTCATATTGAGATTAAGTCTTGCTTGGCCTTGTACTGGAGCTCATTCCTGATGCTTCTCCGACGTTGTATGGTTTGTGAGATTGCACACTTGGGGTACAGTGGTGCCACAGCTTACAATGATCAATCGGCATTTTTTTTGCACCAAAATCTTCTCTCATTCACACCTGCATTGATGACCAGAATCATAAGAGCCCTCGACGTCATTGTCGCATTACTATAACGGAGATGCAGACTTGTCTGCATGCGTTGAACCAGCTTAGTGGTGCTTACAACACACTATACAGTGCACACATTTCCAGAGGTTACGCAAAAAAATTACTTCGTATCTCGCAGCCTTCAAATCTTACCAACATCAGAACACGGGTGTCGGTCTAGTATAGAATTTGGCACAAAAATTTGGCAAAGGTGTTTCCGAGAAAAAGGAAATAGTAAATATTTTTATACAGAAGAAACTTTTTCAGCGCAAAAAAAGCCAACCTGGCAACCACGTCCAAAACCCTGTTGAAAAGCATTTCCCTTCCGGTCGTTCCCACTTGGCAGCCTTGTATGGGAACGGTACCTCCAAAATAAAACTCACGAAGTTTCCGACTCATGATCTATCTCATTCATTTGTTTTTAACCTAGATAAACATCTGCTCTTTTTAAACTTGCAACTTGTTCCATAGTTTGAAATATTACGTTCTGCTTGTTGAAAACAGAATCTTGCTTGACATTTCGCCTAAAACTTGTTTCAGATGCGCAACTGGAGAAACTACGAGAGGAGCGTAAAGAGATCGTAAGTATACGTATTCTCTGGCAGTGAAAGCATTCGTGTTGGAAGTTGATGATGGCAATCAAATCGTGATTAATCAGATTATGAAATAGGAAAGTGTCCACGTTTTCGATCTCAAGAAATGTCACGATTGGTTTAAAGCTGGAAAACGTAATGGAGACGGAGACGTACAAGAAAGCGAAAGAAATCCTCGAGAAATTCGACCCTGAGACAAAGAAGAAGCTGGAAGAGGAGCGGAATCGCAGCGAAAATCCCGTTCCCCAAACCCCGGTCGCCTCCGGTGAGACTTCAGCAGAAATCTCAATCGCAAATGTTTCCCAGAGTAAACGGTTGCGTCCCCGTCAGGGCGATGAAAAGGGGCATTAGGAGCAGTTAATAGATAACTTTGTTATCAGTTAATAGATAAAAAAGTCCTGTGATATCATCTACTACGTTCTGTTCAAAATATTTGCGTAAATATACAAAGGTGTACATACAAATAAATATTTTTTAGTTCTTTGAGAGGACCGCTAAGAAATTACCTAAAAGCCAAAGAAGCGCTGACCTTGTGAAGTTTGTGAATCACTGCAAAGTGCAGTGACACGTGTCTAAATCACAGCGCACGCATCAACTTTTTCAGGGCTCCTATTCACACATGATACGACCTACAAAAGTCATTCTGAAAGTTTCTGCCATTTTCAAATTGCGCATAAAGTCCGGAACTCACCTCTTAATTAGAACAGGGGTCGCAATTTTTTTGCCAGGGAGCCACATAAGCTGATGCACAGCCGTTCGAGGGCCGGGCATCCTAACCTTAGAAGTAATGTGACCGCTTTGGGATATGTTACATTCTACCAAACCAACAAATGTTTTGTGGATATCTAATTTTTTCATTGTTGAAAATGTGACTTTGCGGCCAGATGAAATGGCTTTGCTGGCCGGATGGAAAGGTTTCTCGGGCCGGATGTGGCCTGCGTGCCGTACTTTGGAGAGGCCTGGATTAGAACAAACTTGTTGCCGTATTTGCGGTCTAAAGACTCGGGTCGTGTTTGACCTACTTCGAACAATTATTCGCCGTCGGAACAAGTCTTTCGCGGGTTCCTACGCAGTCTGGGAAAGTACGGAAAAAAGTTTGGTCATTTTCCAGCCAGAGAAGTGTGGATAATTTTTTTGGCTTGTTAGTATGGAAAACGGAGAACTTTTACAGACTTGATCTTTTGACATGCATTTTACTAATGTTTTAAGATGTTTCTTACCTTAGTTGGTGCTTGTTTTTTTGACTGTACGTAGTCTATGTTACTGATTACCAGAAAAGTGAAATCTGGAAAAAGTCTGAAAATTTATATACAAAGTTGCGTAGGAACCCTGATCTTGTACAAGTGCTCCTTATTTGCTTTGGTCTGAGCGGAGCGCTTACAAATCTCACACAACAGAACAACTGCCCAGCAACTCGACATTTCAAAATTGGTTTGTTCTATTTTTTTCCAGAACTACGTCGACGAAATGTAGCGAGTCCGTCGACCCCAGGTTCGCGACCACCCAGTCAAATGGGTGTTGTGCGGTCGCCCGTCATGTCACCCAACGTACCCATCCCTCAAGGCGTCATTGCCACGCCCATGTACCCGGTCAATGGAACCGCACGAGGTAATGCCAACTTTGCCGTTGTGAAATTAACTGGACAAAGGCTTAATCGAATGAGTTCACGCGAAAACAGAACCTGCACTGAACAAAACATTTCATGAACCAAACAAAGTATGAAACCTTCAGAAAGGTGAAAAAAATGTGAGAAAAGCTTATATAAAATTGAAAAATTTCCGCAAAACACACATGTTTTCGTGAGAGGGTGATTATTTTGACTGGATGTGGGTGCAGAAACGAAAACAAAAGTTTTACAAAAATCTTTTTTCCAAAAATGAAAAATTTTGAAAAAAAAACAATGCTTCGCAAAAGCGTTTTGGGCTGGGTAGGGAGAAACCCGACCTGATCTACCTGCTCTTCTAGGTCATTCACAATTTCCTGACAGAATCGAAAAAACCCTCCTGTTACTACTTTCGACGTATCACAGATTGTTTTGTGCATGTGTTTTTTTGTCAGTGACAACTTTCCGAAGGTTGATGCAGCTTCTGCCTTCCGCACCACAGGACCCAGATCACGAACACCGCTGTGCTCGTGTGTTGCAAACTCTGTGCGACAGTAACGTTGTTACCACTATGTCTATGTAAGCTGCAAGGCACGATTGGCAATTTCAGAAGCTACTAGGGTTCGCGCAGGTTTTGAATTCTTTTTCAAGCTTACATCTTTGAGACGAGATGATCTCCGCATTCCTGGCTGATGTAAAACGCACAAGTAAATACCCGATTTTATGCGCGTTATCAAACGTAACTGTCCACGTTACGCTTCAGTATGCTTTCGCTATATCAGAAACAAACCACCATTTCAAACACAACTGTTGTGGATTTTTATTTGCAAAAGGGGGGTTGTTTTCTTTTAACCTTTCTTATGGCACAGTTCTTGCCGCGTGTTATCAGCTCGCTCCGTCTTCATGTTCATGTTCTGTTTTACAAGGACCAGCTGCTATGCCAATCATGCTTCCTCGACCTTTGTTAAATCAGAACCGTTCCGCCGTCGATAAGTTGCTGGAATTTCTGACCGGCGAAGGACCCAGCAACAGGTGGGTCGCATACGTTGTGCTACTGCAAAGTCCGATCGGGTTCGATTCTGAGGATGGATGTGTAGGGGGTTGGGTGAAAACGCGCTCGGTTTGGGGAGTGGAGGATTCGGCCAAAAGTGTGGGTGAAAAGGCCAATGCGCTGTAGTGAACATCCGTAATCTAAGTCGGTAGGTTGCCACGTGGGAATGGTTGGCCCGAACTGTTTCCTCCTGTATAACCACCCGGGCGTGGTTCACTTGCACATGACGCAGCACAAGCAAACAGCAGCTATTGTTTTGCCAATGGTTTTAGTTTTAGCTATTGTTTGCTATTGTTTTGCCAATGGTTTACAGTGGTTTTTCAAATGGTTTACACTGCGGTCAACAGGAAATCTAACGACCTTCGCTCTTTTGCTGTCGATGAAAGGGCAGCAAAAGTGGGGGGGAGGTTTTAGCTATTGTTTTGCCAATGGTTTAACAGTGGTTTTCAGCCTTTCTTCTACCGCGACCCATTACAGCAACCCACTCTAACCCATCGACCCCAAGCTAAAACTCGAATAAAGCAGATTCAATGCAGTTCTGTACGTAAAATAACTACTCGCGACACCTCCAAAAATGCTTCACGACCCCTGTGGGAGTCGCGAGCCCCAGGTTAAAATCCACTGTGCTAATGCTTGCTGCAACAAGCTGTCGTGCAGTCGTCACTTCGAGCATACGCTCACGCAGTGTCTCTCCACCAGCACGCGTGCATTTGCGAGGGCTCGTTCATTTGCAGGGCAACGCGCAAATAAAAGTTTTCCCCTGAAACGCGTGTTGGTATAATTGGCTTTTGTAACAGGGGGCGTTGTGAACTATCTTCAACATTGGAACCAGTGGCGTAACTAGACGTTTGTCCAGGGGGGGCAGAACTTAGCTGAAGTGGGCCCAATGGCCACCGTAGGGGGGTAATAGCCAACACTCAGAAAAAAATCTAGAAATGATGGTAAATTCGGATGTTGTGGATGTCTGCACTAGCTAAAAAACGAAAACATACTGAAAACCAAACGAACACTAAATATCAAAATGTCAGCTAAACGTGGCCCAGTTTTTACATTCATCTTGCCAGAGAGGGTGGCGGCTCGCACCCCTGCCCCCCGTCAGTTACGTCACAGATTGGACTTACATAATAGTAATTTACTCGTCGCTGGGGAATGTGCGAGCGGATTACACCGTCAGTTGTCGCGTTCGTCATCTTGCTATTGTACATATTTATAATTTTTTTGGCAGATACGCGCTCATATGCAGAAACTGCTACTCCCACAACGGAATGGCTCTGCGAGAGGAGTTCGAATACATCGGTAGGTTTAACCGTATTTCGTAGCGGCTCGCAAATCTTTGCGGAGTACAAATTCGAAAAAGCACCCCTTTTCACATTAGATCGAAACGCGTTTGTTTGATCTGCACGCTCGTTTCAATAACCACATACTGTGAACGGCTTGTGGCAGGCTGGCGTAGCCCGCGTCCTGTTGTCAACTGACAAACGGTGTGCACCCGCCTCTGGAGATTAATCGTAACCACTTCAATGCTGAGCAGAGACGTCCGTAAACTTCACTAATGTTTGAAACAAAACACCGCTCGTCGCTCTTGACAACCTGTCTCTTGACACGCCTTCGATTATAAAACCCGCCCTGTAACGTTAAAAAATGGACTATTTCTGAAGAAAATGCTATTCTCCGGAAATGCATTGAAAAAACGGCACGAACATGCGATGATTTCTGTTTTTTTTTCATTGGAAATGTTTAAAACTCGCGCGATTGCTCAAAATTGAAAGCTCCACCATGTTGAACTAAAACCTAACAGATGAGCAACGCAAGGCGGCACTTTATTACGTAACAAACCGACGGCGGCCACATGGACGCGTATGGTGCGAAACCGCGACTTGTTCAACGTTTCCTTGACAAGCATCCGCCGCGACAACTGATTGAGCGATGATTTCGCCGGAATGCGTATCTGATTGTCGCCAGCCAACCGTGTCCAAGTCAAGCGTCACATCATCAATTGTTTGGCGAGTTGCGTGTCGTCGTCTGCTGGAATGTTTGGGGTGAAGTGGGTTTACAGTCTGGTGTTGATTTGACAAATGCTGTATATTTTAGGGCCCATTTATATTGCTGCTTGTGTATTTGTTCCGGACTTAGTCACGAAAAAATTTCGGATCGGGGTCATTGTCAACGTGATGCATCAGGTGTCAGGTCGTTAAGAGATTGGTTGAAAGTTGGAGGTGTGGCCGTTCAAAGATTGGTTCAAAGCGGGAGGTGTGGCCGGCCATTATTAACACTCCGGAAGGGATGGAAAACCTGAAACGGAACTTGAATTTTATTAGTTTCCATGAAAAAAATGTGGAAAATATGCGACAAGATGTCTGAATAAAACCGAAAATAACCCCAAAAGTCACTGCTACAAATCTAAAAGAACCACTTTCATCAGGCCAGCAACCGAGGGGGGGAAACTGGGCAATTCCCCCCAGAACTATTAAAAAACATTTTGGAAGCACCAAAAACATTTTCAGTTGTTAGTTAAAACATCAAATTGCAATCATTTTGCACCCCCCCCTCCCGAAAATATCAGCTGATTCTGCGAACCTGACCTTCACCTTGTTGGCCAGCAGCCATTATGCCGCAAACAATCTTGTTCAGACTACCGCTGTGGTTACTGCCGCTTTTTCAATCAAGCGAAGAAACAGCGACCCACCGCACCCCGTCTACCGTCTCTTCCTCCCACTCCACGCTCGCCGGCAAACGAATCGCCTCCGAGAGCCGTCGATGACGTCAGCGAAAGTGACGCATCGCCCGGGTCGTCGCGTAGCTCGCAAGCCGATGGTGAGGCGAACGTTCCGCGCAGGATCTGTTGTTCTTTGTTGTTCGAGCTTGCTGCAAGCTTCCGGTGCAAACGTGCGCTGAGCTCTGTTCCTCTTCGCGATCGCCGCAAGTTTTAATGGCGTGCGGGGGGGGGNNGGGTTGGGTTAATTTTTATGGGAAAAAGCCTTTGCGCGAAGCCACAGTTTTATTCAGCGGTTGCCAGACTTTTTGAATGCAACCAAACTCTTTGAAAGAAAAGCTTGTCTTTCGATTTGTTATCTCGAGGTTGGTGATACGCCATCGGGGAAAGGATTGACCTGCCATCCCGGGTTGCGGAGTCGTAAGGAGTCGGAGGTTTTTGGGTGGAGTCGGATGCCTAACAACACTGGGAGTCGGATTTTTTGTCCGACCCCGACTCCGGATGTCCAATTGGATCATTTTGACATCACACTTTTAAATTGGGAAGTCCCGTTGAGAGCGTACGATTTCTTTTGAAACTTTTGTTGAAACAGAGATTTCTTGCTTTTCACCACGATTTCCATTGATTTTAATAGCCAAATTTCATTCTCTTTATGTTAAGGAGTCGGAGTCGGAAATTTTACCTCTCACTCCGCAACCCTGCCGCCATCTATTCAGAAAAAACATGAGATTCTAGTTGTACTCTTAAATTGTGCGAACAAACGAGCAAGTGGGCAACTTTTTATGAAATTCTACTGACACAAGAGTTACTTGTCGACGTGTACTCTACTAGTTTGAGAAAGACAGATTATTGGCGCGTGTAAATATGTTTGCGTGCTTGTAGAAAGGAAAGAAGAAAAACAAGCAATTCCTGTGTTTACCAGGTTTTTACCCGAACCCCTTTATCTGAAGTTAATATTTTCACGAATTACGTTAATAAAATATATAATTTTTAAACGTCAAACCGTATATTTTTTTCTGTACTTTTTTCCGCAAATATCGTCGCCGATCGGTTCATACTCTGCGATTTTAATTGTTCGCCCCGCACAATTGCGTTGGAGGACAATTGCGAAGACAACGACAATTCCCCGGGCGCCGAATCGCTATGGTGGCGCCTAAAAGTCCCAACAATGTTACAAGTACTTTCTTCGATACAGCACATTTGCTTCCGAAAGACCTCAGTTTCGAAAATGGGGGCTCCAAACTTGCTTCTTGCCCCTGGCGCCATCTAACCTCGTTACGCCCCCGCACGTCATGTTAACTGTCCCTCGTTGTTTAACAAACGCAGTTTCCGTTTAAGATGCTCCGGAATCAGAATCCAACCCTGCCGAACAGCCAATCACGGACCTTGTTGCCCAGCAACCAAAGCAAACGGACGTGACCAACGACCCGACGATGCAAGGCGACGGCGCGAAAGCGGAGTCGAAAGCCGAGGAGGATCGACCTCCCGAAGAACCGGAACGCTGCGTTTCTGATTCTTCGGTTCAGAACTTAACTCCTGCCGACTCGTAGCGTTGCAACTATTGCTTTTCACGACTTAAAGGTAGTTCTGGGAAGTGTTCCCCCCTGGGATGCTAGCCACGATAGCGCACTGCCAGTAAGTTCAAGCGCTTTGTGTTCGACACGAACTCCCATCAATGTACCCCCTGCCTCACGAGTGACAGAAGCAATGCGACAACAAAAAACAACAACCTCCTATGTTTTTGTTCTCTCTCTCTCGGGAGAATGCGCTGGTGAGACACGCGGTGTCGCTCTTGCTTTTTGTTCGAGGTTTTCGCTCCAACTTTCGCAACAGCCGTGCGAACTATTCGTTGTGCATTGAATGCATTTCGTCAGTGCTTTGCTTTTGCATTTGATTAACTCGTGCGTCCGTAGCAGGGTTCTGTCGCTCAAAAACCAGAGCCATTGTTACACTCGCGCTTTTTTCATCGAGATATGCGAACTCGTTCAACCAGTACAACTGTGCCATTTGGCGTCATGCTGCCTGAAGTGAACGCTGCTCAATTCTTTCCACGTGCGACAGTTTCTCGTTCTCGTCGTAAGATCACTGTGCCGTCGCCCAACCTCGTACAATTCATCCGCAAGCGTTGTTGCCACGTGGTGACTGCGTTTGTGCGCGCATTGTGACATCATACAGCCTGTCGTACCGTTGCTGCACCAGACCAAGCCACCTGGGTATGTTTGAGTGCAGTTGCCTCCTAGCTCCTGGCGAAGTTGTCCCGATAAAATGTTGCTACCAATTTCTAACCCTGCGCAGGTGCCTCAAGCGTGTCGTCATTGTGTTCGTTTTATTTCCGTTGTAGACAAGATTACGCTTTGGATTGCGTTCAAAAAAGGCAAGAAGATACCTGCTTTCCCATTAAAACCCGTGCTTGCGTAGCTGTCGATAGTTTCTTTCGGTGACTGTAGTAAAGTGAACAATTCAAACCTTGCGCCTTCAAAGCCTGATTTGTTTGCTCTCCAGAGAATCTTGCAGGTCGAGAACAAACCTTATTAGCCGGACGCCCGCTCGGCACGCACGTGCGCGTTAGCAGCTTTGTGATTTATATATTGTCTGAACTTTTTTTCCTGTTTTGATCAGTTTTGATCGGTCTCACGCAAATCTTCACGCCCGGGTGTTTTGCTCAATCTAAGTTCCATTGCCGCAACTGAATGCCGCATTGCAGAGACAATCGCCGTGCTTGCAGCCCATCTGACGTCAGCGTCGATTCGGCAAACGTAGCCATACGTCATTGTACAGTACGTTCTTTTTGTTTTGCGGACGAACTATTCTGTCCAATTATATCTATGCGTGGTGGTGCGTCTGTGGCCATTCAGTGCTGTGTTAAAGATTTGTTTGAAAGGTGGCTCCAGAAAAAGTCGTACTCTACGCGTGAGAGCCGCCCGGGTGCATCTGGGTGCTCCTCCAGTCCCACGAGCTGCCTGGTGCTCTGCTTGAATTGGTGTGTCGCGACCTATCAGCAACGAACTGGGCGATTTCTGCTGAATGCTAAAAAATGATCCCAGCCGTTTGGAATGTTCGGTCGCGATTGCGTTGCCGCGCATGTTCAACAGGAGTTTCATCTTTCGCCGCAAACTGACCCAGAAAAAGTCGCTGTTTTGTTGCTAGGTTTCATTTTCTGTTTGTTGTCTTGCCCTGGAAATCCTTGCTTCACAAACCCATTGTTCTCGAACATACGCAACTGCCTACGTCACACGCAGACCGGCTGTTGTTTAATCTGACCGACTGGGTCCTGAATTTGTTAAAAAATAAAGAAATGACGTTGGGCTTCTGCATTTCTGTTGTTTTCGCAATTACTTGTCAGTTTTTCATGCATTTTGTTCGATTGTTTCTGCACAGACGGGATTCGGCTTCCGATCGTATCCGAAATATTGCGAATTATTCTTCGTCGTTTCTCGGACGTTATTCACGATTACATAACCTTCATCGTTTTGATGGTGTTCATTTTCAGGGTAAAGCGTCCTCGTTTGGGCCATATACGAAAGGGTATCAGAAGCTCGGGGCTCCTGCGCATCCGTTCTTACGTTTCTCAATGTCCTGCAAACTTTAACAAGTCACAGCAAAGAAATAACGTTGTCCGACGTTGCGTATAGTTTCAGCTTTAGGGGGATAGTGTTGAGACGATCTCCCTGCGCGACGGCGGATGAATTTCGGACAACAGCTGCGAGGCTGTTGTTGCATCGCATCAATTCCATTCTGTGCTGTCGCAGCCTGCAGGGCCGGCAGGTCCACGTCAAAGGTCAAAACTGGCAATTTCTTTTTTCTTAGCAGTTCCTCTACAAACTGTCGAGACCACTTAGGACAATCAACACCCAGGACAACTGCCACTTAGTATAATGCGTTTTCCACATCACACACGAGCTGTCAAATTCAGCATACACTATCGCGTTGCAAACGGATGTGGTGAGTGCTTGGAGTGAATGCGATGCAATAATGTGCATGAAATAACTGTGCTGTTAAAGAATCGGAAAGACTCAGATTCTCAAAAAATAAGATTTGCACTGACGTAGGAATGTTTATCAAGATGTAACAACAGCAATACGACATTCTCCGTCTAAAATCAATAAAGTTGAAGTAAACTTTCTTAAAGTGGTTACAGGACGAAGAAACTTTTGTTACATACATTTGTGATTTTACAATTTTTGACATGAAAGCAGCACCTTGTGAAGTTAAAATGCCTTTAATGGAAATAAACGTAGGGAATTCAATATGTCCTAGGTTGCAGTTGTCCGGGTAGCTGTAGTCCTTTAACCCTATCAGAAAGACTTAAAACATTCACTACATCAGAAAAGGAGAGGCTAATTGTTGTGTTACCAATTTACGTGAAGGGGTAGGGTCAGACCACAGTTGTCTCTTCTACTTGCTTACTCCGAACATGGTGTACGGCCGTCGCAAGTGGGTGGGGGAACGGTGGTCCCAACCTTACCGCAGTTGGTAAATCCGGGTTGAAATGAGTGATGACGTTTATCAAATGATTCTCTGATAATGGCGTCCTCCGTTTGTCGCCAATATCCAAGTCCTGTCTGACAGTTTCAAACATGCAATCGGTTTGCATCTACGTTTGTTCAAGCTGCTGGAATGAACGTTAGCACCAAATTGTGCGTTACTGAGCCGCTCTACAAGCCCCAGTCTAATCAGCCTGCAAACAGATTGAGAAGTTCAAGTACCTTAATGTGGCGTTCGGTAGACAGAACAAAATAATTAACTTACGGATCACTACAACAAGCACATTAATCCGCAAGTTTTAGCATTCCGCGGTCGCAAAACGAGAGCTTTCAAACATCGCATTGCACTCAGTTTTCAAATCATTCTTTGTTCCGATTCTGACTTATGGTTATGAATTTTGGCTAATGACTGAATGAGTGCTATCACAAGGGTAAGCAGACGAGATGAGATTTCATGGAATGTACGATGAAACTACACGCGACGAGTGTGCGCAGTGGTGAAAATCGTAAAACACTGAACGTGGAACCACTTCGATTGGAGAGATACCAGCTGTGAAGTAGCGGCCGTACGACAAGAGTGTCTCCGGAAAAGGTTGACAGGTCAAGTTCTGGTCGCTGCAATCACGGGCAAGATGCCGGCCAACGATCACGTGGCGCAGCAGGGGTGCACAACACAAGACCTGCGTCTCAACGTAGCCCAGACCCGTAAGAAAATCTTTTGCCCCCCTGGAACAATGTGTTGGACATCGTTTAAAACTACTGGACATAGTTCAAAAATTTTGGGTCCCTCTCAGGAGAATCTTCGCCCCTCCTGGTGTCTCAAGCTGGTTACAAGCTTGACGTGGCACCGCGTAGATTTGACACGACAGCCATTGGGTTCATGCTAAAGGCGAAATTTCTTTTTGGCGCAAATCACAATAATTCGGGTGTATGTCGCAATACTTTTAAATCAGGAACTCATGCGCGCTAAATTGCTGCCAGAAATAAGAAATGAAGTACCTTACTGCAGTGCTGCTGTCTGATTTGGCGACAAGGAAGCTCATTTACATTGCAAGCAATTACCTGTAATTGATCATGGCTCGGGACTAAATTATATGAAACTTTGGCACGCATTCCTATTCGAATTAAACATCCCTGAAATTACCGTAGCATTTTCACATTTCTGAACTGGTTCGTCGCGTTTCGTCGAGGAGTCAGCAGAACCATCCGATATGGCAAATTAGGTTTTTCGAGACTTCCACTAAGCGTCTAGCTCAGGGGTTCTCAACCGGGGGGAATTCTCCACCAGGGGGAATTTTGTATTTGCAAGGGGGAATTTTGTATTTAGGATTTTGTTTAAAATGTAATTAAATTAGAGGCCAAAGAGCTCATCAATTGTGAAGAGTTTAGTTTCTCTTCTTAGTGTACTGATGTAAAAGTGTTCTTTACAAACTAAATTTCTAAGGGGGGGGGGGTATCTGTGAATAACGGTTAAAGGGGTGCATGGGATAAAAAGGTTGAGAACCACTGGTCTAGCTAAAAATCAAATTTAAAGCATTAACGCATACTGCTGGCACCATTATAGTTTTCAACATTGCTTCTTGGGTAATAATCCATATTTCTTATTTTTTACTTACGGTACGTGTTTAGCTCAGGCTCAAGGACGATGTCACAGAAGTTAAAAGAACACAAAGGTAAGGAAATGCTCACAACACTTCATTGGGTTGGTTGTTGTGAGTAGTTGATGTTGAAGAGGAAAAAATACTGAAACAAAGCACGAGTAATTACTGCTTTCGATCAAGATCACGCAGAAACGTTACATAATGGGAGAGGTAAGCGTCGGAAGGGGGCAGAGGGGGAAAGGCCCCTGGATTTTGAAATTTTAAATTTCGCTACGATTTTGCGGAAAGATTCTTTTCTCTTAGTTTCGGTATTTTTAAAGTGAAATTTCACCACTGCTGGCCTCCGCTGGAAAATTATTCTGCCACCATCTGGAAAAATCCACGATTGGCCCCTCTTGGAAAAAATCTTTACAACGCCTATGATGAGAGAAAAATGGAG
>JGI24158J21664_10001781_pt1 | contig 24977 bp, 21 predicted proteins | sample Ectturendosymbi3_FD_21664 | JGI IMG/M metagenome (IMG submission 21664) | reverse complement strand
ATCGCCTGCTCATCACAACACACATCGCCTGCTCATCACAACACACATCGCCTGCTCATCACAACACACATCGCATGCTCATCACAACACACATCGCATGCTCATCNCAACACACATCGCATGCTCATCACAACACACATCGCATGCTCATCACAACACACATCGCATGCTCATCACAACACACATCGCATGCNCATCACAACACACATCGCATGCTCTGTGTGGTTTACGCCGATGATGGAATACATGACATGAAACCACACATCCACCCCCACGGTGCGGAACGAACAACGGGTAAGTTTTAGCAACAAACAACATTTAATTGCATTTTTGTCAGAAAATCCGACACACTTTGTTTTTTTCAAACGCTGAAACGAGCAACAAAGCCGGCGTCGTTTTATTGGTTCTTCGACATTGCACGTGCCCCCCAAACTTTGCTATTGAACGTTTAGCACGGTGGGGGGGGAAAGGTTTATGTGTATGAAGGTTGAGTTGAATACGGTTTGAAATCGCAAACACAACTTCTCATAAAAAAAAGTACAAAGTATCATAAATCCAGTCGTACTACGATATAACTTAAGCAATCTCAGATTGACGTTGCTCCGGCTCACCTGCACATTCACACTGTGTGGTCATGTTAGGCTGCTTCACACGATTGCACTTAACACAGGTTAGGTCTTGAACTGAGAACGACATTACTCTGCGCTCCAGGTCCAGGACCAGCCGGTACTCGATCAGCTTCGGATCGTAAGCTGCTTTGCAACTGGGGCAGCTCCAAGCGCTGATATAAAAATTATGTGTTACTGGTTTCGAGGCTAGTTTCTTGTGAATGGTTTCCAAAGCAACATTGGGTTGACAGAAAAGAGGCATTTAAATCATACACCGAAGTATCGTTTAGTGCAACATCAATAGACTCTGATATCATCTGGAGACTAAACACAGCTGCGATTTGACTGAAACAGTTTCTTGTACGAGCCCCAACCACTGAAGCGGACGGCCGAGGAGATACTTTCGCACTTTCGGACCCTCATCACCCTTCCTTTAATGATGTAAATGACCCTCCCTTGCATCTGTTTGTCAACCAGGTTTGTCAGGATGGTTTATTGTCATCTGTTTGCCAACCAGGTTTATTGTCAGGATGGGAGCTTACTGATGTGAATGTTACAAATATATGAACGAGCACAACGGATGTTAACAATTGTGAGACGCCCAGGAAAGCGGCCACATTAAAAATTGCAACATGGAAGTCAGCTTCCACACACACACACATCAAACCGCTATCTTGACCAAACCATCGGTCCTATGCAATCGAAAAAAAACGGCATCCGAACCAGACAGTATATATAAATATAGAACGTCAACCCTGGGACCCATCAAGGTCCGTACTATCAACCATGGCTGTGGGGCCGGGGCCCAATAATTTTGGGTGATTGGAACCGGAGCCTGAAAGTTGGGCTCCGGTTCTACAGCCCTACTTTGTGGGGCAAGCGATTTGTACAAATATCAAAATTGTTTTCGGTTTTTAGTGGACCTACTCGTTCTGGAGCCGGAGCCAAAAACGTCAGGGGTCTGGAGCTGGAGCCAGAGCCTGAAATTTGGGCTCCGGTTCCACAGCTCTGCCATCAACGACAGTAATGCACGGTACTGTTAAAATAAAAACTTAAATTCAGACAAAATTTGAAAAACTACTCTGCTTTCAAAATGCACAGCAATTTCTACCGTCCATGAAGTGCCTACTTTTAGGCTTGGTCAATTCATTGCGTTTTTCGTAAAAGGTTTGGCCAGTGAAGAAAAAATTGTGTTAATTTTGCAAAAACAAAAAGATCGAGATATCTTTTTAATCAGAGAACTACTGTCACGCAGAAAAATTACAAATATCTTTCACGCATCGCCGACCACAGCTCGTTCCCAACTAACAGAGAAGCAATGTACGTTCTTGGCGAAGTGAACTCGCCCGCTGTGTTTTTTTTTTCGAAAAAAACAATGAAATTTCGACAGAAAACCTCAGCATGAAGTTGACCGAGTGTTTACATTTTCACGGGCTGTCAACCACACGGGCTGGTCAAGCAACGTGTTGCAGAGCAAAACCAATGCTTGGCAGAGTTCTGTCACAAGTGTTATAATGAAGGCATCAGACACTCCCGGGTGGTCCGCGCATTAAGAAGCAGTCGATCATCATTGGAAACTTTTTGCTCAGAAATAAAGCTACGCTGCACACATTTAATCACGAATATTGGGATTAAATATCAAATAAAGTGTAATTTTTCGGTAATCTTTAGACAACAACTTGCCATTGCAAATTCGATCTTCAAAAAACACATGCTAATTGTTCTTTTCGTTGTTCTAAAACGACTGTGACGTCACAAACAGAGCCAGAACATAGAACTCTTGTTATCTGAAAGAAAGCTCAGTCGAAGCACCTTTTGCTGCGAGATACGTCATAAGTCTTGCACAGGTCGACGTCTCTGCAGGAGCCGCAAGCTTCGCACGGCATTTGGGGGAGGATGTATGACGCGCACGGGTCCTCCCACTCTGACACGGAAGCGAACTCACCAACGCCGATCAGCCTGAGCAGGTTGCGCCGAAGTTTCTCGACCTGCAGCAAAGATTTCATCATTTCCGGGGGGAGCGCGAACCGGTGATTGCATCACGACTTGCGCGTTTCATTCGGAAACGCCAAACGTCAACTGAGGCCCATAGCTACGGGGGGCATTCGGGGCCTTTACCCCCCAAATTTTGTTGTTCCCAGAAAAATTTGCTTTAAATAATAATCTAATCAAAAATCTTCCCCCCTAAATATGTATTTTTCCCCCCAAACGTCAACTCTGATCTAATCTCGGATCAGCTCAAAGGTTTGATTCGCGGCTTCAAAGGTTTTACTCTGAAGGCACAAATGTGGTTGTGTGCGCAAAAACAAGTACAACCCAGAGGAAGCAACGGAACCACTATTCAGACCAGGCAGTAACTGGTGAAGAAACAGCACTACAGCACCTGCGTGGCAATATGCTGGTCCACTGACAAAACCTTGCAGACAGTTTTGACGAATGCAAGCGTCGGATTGGTCTGCTCCAGATACGTGCCTGGAAAACACGGGAACATGGCGGCCAAGAGGGAGGGGTCGTTGGGGAGGGAACGGAGCATCTTCTGGGCCAAACTGCAAACGAAACGTTGCGTCACTGGTCACGCCACGTACACGCAGAAATAGTCGGTTACGATCCACGGTTGAAACTAATTCGATCATAATTTCTAAATTTTTAGAAAAGAATATTTGAATGTTGTTTCAGCGACGCTGAGCACTTTTGACTGAAAACTTCTCTTGCACGAAAATACGGGAGACTGAAGGTTTCTCATGACAAGCGGAAGATTCATTGCAAAATACGCTGGGGGGGATTTTTATCAAACCTTAAGGTCGTTTCTCTCGCAGGAACAAACAGCATGGGCATTTCGCAAGTGACGTAATTCGAAACAACGCCAGAGTGTTGTTCAGATGAACGCGGTGGATTGCCTCCTCTTTCTGCGAGAAAAGGTATCTTAGCTCGGGAGTTGCTTTTACGTGACTGGCTGTGGAATGCCCTTGAGTTAATTCTGAAGGATTTGGAAAAAGTGGGAATTAGAGTCGAATGCCATAATCAGCGAATGTCGCCCGGTGGTTCAACATTCCAGAGGCAAAGAAACTGAACGTCAGGCTGGAGTACCTGAACATTTGCTCTGAGAGCTCTCCGGCCACGAGGTCTTGTGAAAAAGTGATTATGTGGGGCGAGATGGTCGGGTCGCTGGACACTACCCGCTTCATGCGCTCCTCCTTGGTCAGGTCAGAAGCAGAAACATCCAACTCTGCTAAACTTTGATTTCTCTTGGCAACTGGTGTGAGACCAGGTATTACACCTTCTCGTTCCTTCTTTACTTCATAGTATATCATTGAAATGTAACCTGAAAGAAAAACACAGCGATTCAAGATCAATGATCAGCTGCTTTTGCAAAACCAGTTTCGGATGACTTCATCTGCCACGTCATTGTGTGACTTTTGGTCCTGCTATTGAAGATAACACATTTTAGTCAAAGTAGCATCAGTAAATTGCCAAGGATTAAAAATATCTATATAAGAACAACGGTGGTAGGCACGCGAATTGGTCAAAAACCGGAGAACTAGTTTCAACCAACACTGCAACGTAAAAGTTCGCGCAGGATCAGAGTCTTGTGTTGGAGAGGGGGGTAATCCGGTGGGGTTGCAGGTACCCGGTTGAAACCAGGGAAGCCAATGATCTTTTTTTAAAAAACTCATACAGTAGACTCCTGAAAAACCCCAGGTAGGAAGATAATCAGGTGAATCTTTCTACTATCTAGGCATCGGTCTGTCCCAAAAGTGCTAGTAAATTTATATCTTTGCTAACGAACTGAAAAAACATTTTCCAGATTACAAATGTCACAATTTGCATGAAAAGAATTGGATAGAACAAGCTCACACACTACAGGACCCAGGCTATTTGGATCCCAAAATAAAATCAATTCTTCCACATTTTTACTTTTGGAATGAGTACCAGGTCTCAGTTTAGAAGCGCATATAAAAAAGTCTCAAGACATTTTCACAAATTTCACAATGACAGGTTACAATAAATTATTCCTCATTCTCACTTCTTCCAAAATCTGTGGAAAGTTCCTGTTTTCGTTTTTAAGGTTTTGTTTATATTTCTTGCCCACTGTACCACCCACAACATCTGCAAAATTTTTCTTGTTTGGTGACCAGCTGGTGCATGTCTGATGCTTTCTGGTGATTGCCTGCCTTCCAAATAGTCTGTAGTCTGTTTTGTTTTTAACTGTGTCTGCTTTGAAAAAGCTAGTGGTTCTGGTATTCATGCAATTTAACTGTGAAATAATTCTTTCTACATTTGCAGAAGAGTGTGGTAAAAAGGTCATACTGGTCATGAAATTTGGTAACAAAAAATCAATCATATCGTATCTTCAATCACCGCTACGCGGTAAAATCTTAGAAGTCCCAAATTTTCGAAAGAAAGACCAGAAAGACATTGAAAACCGCATTTCTGGGGGAAAACCTCAAGTTTGGCACCACTGGTTGAACTGCGCGCTAGGGGCGACTGGTTGAACTGCGCGCAAGGGGCCCGCAGTGCATTTTCTGCAGGAAATGTAACTTGAATTGGATCGCGCGCGCTGGTGATCGTTAAGTGCAACTAATAGTGCATTGTGATCTAGCTTTGGGCATATTTGGACAAAGGCGTTTCATTTGATATTCACTACAAAATGAACATTGTTTCGGAACAAGTAGGATGACATAAAACCATTCTAATGCTTGGTCACGAGCCTGCCTGGCGTGTTCGGGCACTGAAGTTTGTTTTATTTCAACATATTCGGTTCGTTGCCCGAACGAGAGGCTGGGGGTCAAACCTGAATAACGAAGAAACTACTTGATTCGGTTGATTCTCTTGTGAACATCACGTAGGCCGTAAACCAAAACTAGACTTGGTTGTCGCATTGATTTTTATGTGAAACAACACTTCCAGACAGGCAAACCCAATCCACTTCTGCAGAAAGTCAACGCTAAACTACTATTTCTGTTGCCTACGACACTATGTTTGTCACAATTGAAAACGCTACAACTAAACTGACCTTACCAGCAAATAATAACAGACGAAAATGACCTTTCACGAAAAGAAAATTGTTCTCATGTGCGCGTCAACAACCTAACTGTAAAGTTGCTTTTGAAAAATAATTACTGTTTGAGCCATCGACGTCACCCCCGAAGTTTGATGCTTGTGGTGGGGTGTTTTATGAAAGACACAGAATAAAAAAATTGCACCCTACTTGTTTCACTCTTGCGATTAAAAGTGTTGCAAGATTCTCACAGAAGCATACAGATCAGAAAGCTGCAATTAATTCGCAACGAGCGGCTTACGTACGCACGGCACAGCTAGTTCGAATGATGCAAACTGGTTCTTACCGGCAATAACTCGCTCAAAACTTGCTTGAATCTTAGCTTCTGTTGGAAGACATCTCGCGACCAGGAAATTCATTTCCGTCTCATCCGGGACTTCTTCCATTGTTACGTCACCATCATTAACTAGAATGATAATAACAAAAGAATGAAACTTCGTTGCCCCGAGCAACAATATCTGCGTCTCCAAAAAGTACAATGTTCAAGTAGTTACTAAAACCTGTCATCAAAAAACGTGTCGACATCCACACAACCATCACTCGTTTCCACACACACCGGACTTTGCTCTTTCTTTCATCTGAGGCCAACCCACCCACAAAGAAGCTTCACAGCAATCAACTCGTAAAAATCTTTCAGACGCTGCCATTCGAACGAAACCCCATCATTCTCTAACCTGCATCTTTTAAGTGAAGTATAACAGAATGTCGCAATTTAGGAGAAAGCCTGGCCAACCACAGAGGAGTTACATAGCAACGTTGCGATTTGTTTAATTACGTAGAATCTTTTTGCAACTATTTTACAGCACTAATTTTTATCTGTACGCGAGATTATGAACGAAAAATTATCATAATACATTCCAGCACATCGATAAACCCTGAAATACGTTAAAAAGGAAAATCAGTCAAATCCGATCCACGCATGTCACCTTCCGTGAGATTCCCGCCGATCTTCATTCCACCATAATTTGTGGCATCAACCCATAAGAGGTGCGACCAGCACTGTTTGAAACAAAACAAATTATTCCCCGATGGATTCGCCAACGTTCATTTAGTCAAACAATGCAAGCGAAAGAAAGAATTGCACGATGGCCAGTCGCTGCCACAAACTTACCGAAAAAATTTAATTTTTAGATTAAATTTAATTAATGACCAAGAACATGCGTCTTTAAACTTTGTTTTTACATATTTTCTGTAGAATTTTACATTGTTGGAGCACACTGCATTTTCTTGACAAAAAAACAAAATTGAACGTGCTCATTGAATTCAAGTTTGTTCTTCCGATGAAATATTTGTTTTATGGCCCTTCGGTTCCTCATGACCACTACCTCCTCAAAAAATACAACCTCGTGGTTCCACCACTGGACAAGTTGCAGGGGTGGGCGACCTTTCGAACGCTGTGTTATGTCACGATGTTACTGACTTCGCGAGCCAAACATCTGTTTGTGTGTAGAGTTTTGTACTATTTGATTGAACAGAAATGGAAAAAGAGAGTTGTTGGATTATTATTAAGGCATCCTCAACGTAGATAACGAAGTACGGTTAATAATTGCACGCACTGTGTTCACCATGCCTTCCAAATTTCTCCACGTATACGCTCATTCAAGAATACAGCCGCTGACCACTGCAGTGGTGGAAATATACGTTTGATGTCAAGTTACTGGAATATTAATTCACGCGGGGGATCGGTCTGATGAAGGCAGACGAGCGTAGTTGTAGGAACCAAATCGATACAATTTCATTTGAGGGTGAAATCAATAGCCGTGCCAGGAATTACTTCGCGTGCAGCTTGCGGGGCGCCTGTTAAGCTGGGGGAGGCCCCTAAAGGCAAAGTTACTGCTGGAAAACATCTTCCACCTGACATCAGATGCTACCTCAGTTTAACAGTTTCATTCTGCGAATAACGTTTGCGTTTGACATCACTAGGCTACTAGGCAGTATTCATTCTTTGTCGCGTAAGCTGGACGCCTGACGAACACAGCGGTCTACAACGTTGTGATTTTTACGAATCTACGAGTATTTGATGCGCTTTGGTGGAGGTTCCTGGAAGAGACTTGAGGCAGCGCTGGAGCAAATAACTTTTTTTCAATTATATTTACAACCACGCCATAGCTGCACATATTTCACTTACAAATATTTTTTAAAAAGTTCAATTGAATCACAATAGCTTGAGTCGCCAATCACATTTCAACTACAATGACCTAAACATGGAGCAAACCGCGTGCTCATACTTAAGAAAGTTTCATCACACTCGCATTGAACTCCCTTTCTGAGTGCCACGAGTGGTCTGCGGCGACCATCTCTGCTTGGCAGCTTTCGCAGTGAATGCTGTATTTTGCTGAAGTGCGTTCTTGCACTTACAGGTAGTGTGTAATAATAAAAATAATATGTTTTTGGACAAGAAAGCTTGCCCAAGACAGTTCCTCTTTGTGCGGAAAAGGACCCCAGCAATTTGCTCTCAAACCAAAAAGCCTAGTCTTGCCAAACATTAGATTGCTATCGCATCTTCTAAGTTACAAAACAAAAGCTTATTGAACCATCTATGGATTCAAGCAAAACAACCTCTACTACAAGCACTCATTTTGTAAAAATTACCACCACGGTACTTCGCAAAACTGCGTTCAATTAGAATAGACTCAAAAACAGGACAGAAGCGTAAAAAGTTCCATCACAGACGATGCTCACCTGGACAGGCGTGAGTTGGATCGAATGGTATAGGTCTTTGGAATTGACTGAGTTGTTCACATACTCGATGTATGACATGGCGTCAGATACGTCGCGCTTCTTCGTACAGACTATGATTCGAGAAAAATCGGCGAAAACGATTTTCGATCCAAGACGTTTGAACTCAGAGACGAGCTGTGAAGGTCAAGGAACATACAGGTGTCAACGCCATAAGTAAATAGAAATAACGCTCGAGAATGCTCAACACTATCTTCGCCAGGGCTTCAAAAAATGTAAATTTCCCGGGAAGCTTGTCGAAAATTCCCGTGGGCCGCAAGTTGAACACGATCGCCCGTTTATGACGTCGCAAAACAAATTTGCTTTCTTGGAAACGTTGCACTCAAAGAGCCTTAACTATCACTGCGTTCACATAGATCAACTTGGATTGATTCAGCCTACCAGCAACGGTTCACATTCAACGTGTAAACCAGTGGTTCTCAAAAGTGTCGATATCGACCCCCAGGGGTCAATTGGACCATCCAAGGGGTCGAAACGGGGTCACTGAATGGCCAGGGGGTCAACGAATAACTGCTGGGGTCTACTGGAGCAATGAAGCCTCCAATTCAAAATTATTGTCAATCGCGCTAGGAATGCAAGCGGCATTTTCAACAAATCAAACAAAATTAAGAGGGCTGATCAAATCTCAGCCACAGTAGTTTTGAAAGCACATTCGATTCGAACAGTTTTTTATCAAATCATCCATTGTGATGACATTATGAAAACTGTTCTGTTTTTTTACGTCACAAACAATATTGTAGTGCATGTGTCGTAGTTGAAAATACTCAAATTTATTTTGACACATACTTTCCTTGCAATAGTAACTGTTGGGCTAGGCCACGGGGTTGACAGAAAATTGTATACTTTAATTGGGGGTCAACGTGCACAAAAGTTTGAGAACCACTGGTGTAAACAGTTGCATCCCCGCAGTGTGTCGCGCTACCGCTCGGTACACAAAAACGAGATACTGAAGGAGTGCAAAACTGATGGAAGCGGAAAATCTTCGCGGCGAAGTGGCGAATTCTCGCGCCTAATCCTTGCTTAACCCGCTTCTAAAATTTGTATTTTGTGGGCACTATTCAATATACAAGGAATTTTTTACTACATTAGAGTTTTAGATAATTTATTTAAGTAATATGGACTGCTTACATGAAGCTTCGAAACAATCACCGGCATATGGAAAATCGTAACACGGTTTCTAACGACCAACCAAATCGTAGTTTGTAGAGTAGACCATTGAGCGGTATGCCAAAGAAAATAGTGTTAACAGTTTCCCCCAATTTTTGGGCTGGCCACGCTGCTGGTTTTATTGAAAGACTGCTGAGAGCCGCACAAAGGATGCTTGGGGGCAGCATGCGACTTTCAGGACGTAGTTTTAAGGACGTGTTGGCCTAATTTTAATTTTGTACGCACATCGTTTTAAGGACGTGTTGGCCTCAATGTCCTCTGACCACATGTGTCATCATAGCAGCAATATTAAAACTAACAGCTTTCCGCCGCCATTGCCAGTCTACCATACGCGACCTGGTTTAAGGCAGACCTTGTCTCAAAAAAGCCAAAATAAACCATATAGCAGTCCTAAGATATGCAGGCTACACATACAGTAAGACATGCATAACCAAACCAAAATAGATATTAAAACTCGTCAGAAACATCGATAAAATGCAATTCAGATTTTTATAAGAAATTTCTTTCCCCGTAAATGCACCGTCGTACGTTTGTTTCTTATTAAATACATCGAACATTTTTAGGGCAGCAGTAAAATCTTTGCAATATTCTTTGCACCCAGCACGGTCACAGACTCCCGTCAGAAGATATTTGTAATGTATTATGCAGCTCAGACAATGTTTTGCCAGAACCAAATCTTTCAGACTGAAAAAAATAAAGAAAAAGCCAGATTTTGACTGGTATTTTTGATTTTCAAAAAAAGCTACGTGCGTCAAAAAAGCGTGAATTTCAAAATTTGATTTAAAAAATGCCAAATTGGCAACCCTGCACGCAACCAACGACAGCATGAGACCACTATTGTTAGGTAGGGGTAACTGCTGCGTCACAAGGCCAGGTATTGGACCACCATGACTGAGCGAGGGAAATTCGTACAGGCCGTTTTGAGGTTTTCTTGCAATTCTTATCGTACTATTTGATTTTACTTGACTTGCAGCTGATTAATTTCCCACTAGCATGTGCAATTTCCCGGGAAGCTCCTTCCCGATTTCCACACTTTCTGCAGCCCTGACTTCGCTTCGCATTGCAGATCGCAACAAAGATTATGGTTCTTTACAACGATTGCGATGGTATTGAAGAAGTAGCTGCTCTGTCGTGCGACAGTGAAGAAAAAGCCGAAGGTTTGATCCAACCTTCTCTTTTAGCTACGGGGGTGGGCGGACGCTCCAACAGGCACATCACGTGACCATGCGCGGTAGGTCACCACCAGGCTGGTTCTGCACAGGACACATGTGTCTTTTTCGATCACATGACTGTTCAACTATCGCACAAAACAAAGGGTTGAGCAAGTAAGGGCTGGCACGCNTCGTTCGCTTTCCACACAAGCACAGGATGTGACGATAGATCACCTGAAGGAACAACTTCTTCATCATGATGTGGAGTGATTTGTGCAGAGCTGGGTCGAAGCACAAGGACGAGTTGCTGCCCAACCAACGATAAAAGTTTTGCAACTGAATGTCAGCAAGTCGGTTCTGATGCAGCGACACGTCTCTCAGCCAACCTTGCACCATAGACTTCAGCACCCTGCGAGAGAAAACCAATGATTTTATTAGCAAAGAAAAATCTGGTCAACATCGGCAACGACGAAGAGGAATGCTAGAAACAAGTAAAAACTAACCAAGCCATCAGGCGGTTTTCGGGTTGAAACTTATTTAGTGACGCTGACTTTGCTGATTGCAACAATTCAAAAGCATATGCACCAGCATTTGTCTTTGGTACACGGAGACACCTTCATGGCTGTAGTCCGCGGATAATATCCGCGCGACGAACGTGCCTCTGTGGCAACAAACTGGTTTGTGAATATCGACTGTTCAATATAGCTCACTAACCACGAACAATACAATTTGAGTTATTTGTTACAGCGGTACGTTTATCTGAGGGTAAATCCCTCATCGGGTTGGAATATCGAAATATTTTGCAAGTTTTGCCACTTTCGTATCATTTTCGCTATTGAGCACTACAACAATACTGTTTCTATAGTGGGATACTGAGCAGCTTCTTTTGTTCGGAAATTAACGCACTGCTCAACCAAGATTATTGATCAAACTGACTACAGTCGCAACAATCCCTAGTACCATGCAGCAAGGGTCTCAAACTCAAATCGCTACGATGGCCAGATGGAGTCTTATTGAGTAACCCGAGGGTTGCGTTATGACGATGACGTAACAATGGCGGTACTTGAACCTTACTAGAAACAACTTTACCCATCTCTACGTTCGTTAAGAAGAAACTTGTTCACTCGCTATTCGGGCACTTTTAAACACCGGTGAATAAACTAGATACCGTAAATGCTAATTATTTGAAAATTCTTAAAAGGCACCGTTGGCCACATGTGGCCCGCGGGTCTGATGTTTGAGACCCTTGCCGTACAAAAAAACCCGGGTGACGATTTGCCTCCACTGCTGCTGATGACGCAATCCTTGATGCCATTCTCACGTCGAATTGTCACGGCTCAGCGATTGGCCGCTTAACTGCGTTCTTATTCGGTCATAAAAGGGTTTGGGCTCACCACAAAGCCAGCTTAAACCCCAAACTCTTAAAAAAAACTTGCAATGTCATTTAAACGGACAAAATATTCTGCAGGGAACGGCAAAAAGGGTCGCTATAGGCCAAGCCTGCACAACTCAGACAGCTCAAAGGGTCAAATCATCAACATCAATTTGCCGCTGGTTGGACATATCTGACCTATTTCGATGTGGAGATTTCGTTGCAGTATGGAAGAAATGCTGCAACGACTTATTCGAGCTCCTGCTTTTGCAACATTTTCAATAATTGAGAAATCTTTCGCAGGCCGCCCATGCGGCCCGTGTGTTGTGCGGGCACACGAAATGTTTGGGCCGCGAGTCTCAAGGACGATTTTTGTGGGTCACCAGTCAACTGCGAGCGTCCTGTACCCCCTCCACCATGAGCTTACTCGGCCACTCAGGCTTTCGGCGAAGCAACAAATCGTGTCACGTGACCTGGAGCTCACAAGCAGTTCTTGGCAACATTGCTGTTTTTGGTCAGTTTTCGAGTTTCCCAATAATCGAAGCACTCTATGCTGGAAAGTTTATACACGGGCACCTCTGCCCAAAACCCGAGTGGGGTTCTTGTCAACAAATGCGACGACGAATGCGCGATGGGATTGATGTTTCTCTCGCATTTCATGCCAGCCCGTTGGGCAACCGGTCGCAAACAACAAACCGCTACTTTGAGGTATCACGCCTGTCTTTTTACATGAACTGAAGCACTTCCGCAAACAACGCTAGTAAACGATGCACCGCACAAAGAACCACGTCTGAACCTGAATGTGTTGCAACAGAGAGCAGTTTCGTCATAGAGCGTGAGCCCGCCAACTGCCGAGTGTCCAGCACCGACCAGTTCCACCAGGGTGGATTGCTGGATCGCATCAAACGTGACTGTGTTGCTCGCTGATCCTGGAAATGAGAAAAGGAACGCTGGTTTAATGCAGATAAAGAGTAATGAAACAGTACAAAGTTGAACACAAAGCAACACGATTTTGAAATCAACCAAACATGAATTTGTCACAAGTACATCTCAAAACGATTCTTTCGGTCGGGGCACCGACTTTGGCCTCGTGCAGGGCTCCAAACCCCGACTTTGTTGGGGCCACGAACAGGTACCAGTTGTCCCCCGCACTCTTGCTGGTAGAACAGAAGAGAGATGACTTTGCACCAAAACTTTAATTTTCTCGCGGCTGGATGATTGGCTGTTTTGTTTTCACAATGTATTTAATTGTGCTGTGCCCGTGTGTGCCCGGGCATACGATTTTGAGATAAGGTGCTCCATTCCTGTTGAAGGAGCAATGTGCGACCATTACGCTCCTTTCCTGCAAATGTTCAAGTAGACAAACCTTCAGGATCAATTAGAATTAATTACCAGAAAACTTCAGGCCAATAACCATGGCCTCAGCAGTCGCCCGGCTCTTTCTCCGAATTCTAGCAAATCGAATGATGACATTATTCCCAGTTGATGAACGACAGAAGGCTTTCAAGAAGAACAATGGATTTGGCTGCAGCCTAATTTCTATTCAAGCAATTGTAGCGCATCATGAAGCTAATTTGTAACCTTCATGTACCATGGCCTAGTTATATAGTGTAACAGAAAAGCTTTTGATTGTCTACCACTACTCTTCTCTACAATTGGCTTGTAAAAGATTAAAAGAAGTTGTATGACCACTCATTCACAATACTAAGATATAATGGATATATTCGCCCCACAGTCAGACTCAATAGAGGTATAGGACAAGAAGACCTGCTTTCAGCCCCTCTCTTCTTATCCGTTATGAATTGGGCACTGGATGCTATGGACGATACCTTGGGAATCCGGATCGAGAACAAACAGGTTAAATCACATGGCCTTTGCAGACAAAACTATTATATTGCCATCTACCCCGATTGGACATCAGAAATAACTGAATGATTTGGGTGAAAGACAAATAAGCATCAGGCTTGAGTTTTAATCTAAGTGCACTTCATTTAGACTACAAGTATATCTCAGAAATAAAAAACGGACATCAACCCGGAACGCTTTCTGAAATGTGAAGGCAAACTGATAATATCAATTAAAGTTGGACCCTTTTACCATTATCTAGGAGTTAACTTTATTTTATTAAAGACAATCTCAAAAAGAAATTGGATGTATTAAAAAAAGCACCATTGAAACCCCAACAGAGTTTATATGCACTCAATATACACCTAATTCCAGGATTATACCACCCGTTATCCTTCATGTCTACAACGCAAAAATCTCAGATCATTGGACATCCGAATTAGAGCAGCCCGTCAGGGCTGGTTAAAGCTGCCAAAAGATGCCCCACAATCTTCTTATCATGCAACTCACCAAGAAGGGTGTCCCGCAAATGGAATTCAGAATCAGAATCCCCATCTTAAAATCCAACAGAGTTGAAAAGTTTTATAATAGTGATGACAGTCTTGCGTATAATATTCTGGCAGCTAATGCACTTCCAAAAATGACAAAACAAATGGGAAATGCCCAAAACTGCTTACGGCCGAACAGCAGTGTCAAAGCGGGAGTTAGATGGGGCAACTGTCGATGGTAGAGAGTTACAACATGCTAAAAGTTAAATTCAGTAACAACTGGGTGATGAGTGGAACTTTCCTCCTCTGGCGGCAGAGATTATGTATGTGCACTTGCTTGCAAGGCCTCGACCCATCCGCAACTGAACCCCTCACGCAGGATCGTGATGAATGGCGGGCTCTCGTGAAGCTGGTTGGCTCTACGCACGACTCGCCGTGCACGAGACACGATGATGACTTGCTTGCAAGGGCAACTTATTAAATACAAGCCCACATGCTTCAAGGGGATACCCACTCGCTTCAGTCCTGCCACTGACCGTCGAGCTGAATGGACGTGTTTTTCAGGTCAACTCTACGGTTTTGCTACTCTGCTGACGTGACTGCCCAAGGGGCAATCATGGATTACAAGGTAATCAATGAACCGCGCTGTGAACGAAGCAGCTCGCAAAGGTGACAACGAACCTAACTTGGAAGATCTGTATGGTCTGTTGCAATCTGTGGTAATGCGCTTGGATTCTATTGAAAATGATATGAAAATGCGCTTGTCAGCTACAGAAGAAAGTCTAGAGAATGCTCATAATAGAATTTCGAATTTTGAACAGTGAGTGTCTAGCGTCAAGACTAACCAGCAGCAAAAGGTTATTGATGAATATCGATCTAAAGAATACAACGTTCTCATTCATGGACTACACCAAGTAAGCCAAAAGGAGACTTCAGCAGAAACTGAAAGCGTTTTTGATAAACCACCTGCGGGTCCCACCAACTCAAGTCAATGCTTTGGCATTCAGCAACGTGGACCGTATTCCTCCACGAATTTCAGCAGTAAACTCGGAAGATTCAACTTCAAGGTATAGTCCTATTGTACAAGTATATGTTTTTGAAACTTGCACCTGACGCCAAAAAACTGGAATTCAATATCACGAGACACCTCCCCATCTCTATGCAAGATCAAAGAAGAGTGCTCATGACACAGGCTTAAGACTATATAAATCTGGCAAAAAAATTCAGTGGAGATGGCAGTGACTGCTGTTTATTTGCTGATGGCGAACAATTAAAGCTATAATGCAAATTTCCGCATGTCTGCCAATTGCGACTGGCTGACTCTACATACTTGTAAGCTTTATTTTCAAATACGCAACTTATCTACGTATTGCCATACTTTATGTTCTGTTTTGATGAGGAATTGCTCCACCTCCTAACGTGAAAAATGTAAGTTACATAGCTGTGATCAACTGAATAGCTTGTTGCAAAACTTAAATGGTTTGTGTTTTCTTCATTGCAACACTAGAAGCTTGGTAAAGAATTTGCCTAAGCTCACTGATATGTTTAGAACTTTTTTTGAAACTACCCGATGTTATTTGTATTAGTGAAACTAAACTAAAAGAAAATAAACACGACTTAATTAATATTAGTGGATACAACTTTCTATTCAATAACTCTACAACTAATGCAGGAGGAGTTGGTTTATACATAAAAGCTGAACTTTCAAAACTAAAAGCTGAACTTTCAAAAAGAGAATCTGCAGTAAATGACAGAAAGCCTGCATCAAAGGACTCGATGCAATGGGTTTAGGTAAGTTCAATTTCAGCATAAGTAAACAGTAGTAAAAAATTTAAGGAAAGAATGTTCTGGAATTGATGGAATAACTGTTAAGGAGCTCAAGCAAATTCCCTCATTACATCTGGCACAGCGGTTTCACACATGGATGTGAGCCGGTCTGATTCCTCAAAGATTACATCTAGGAATAACCAACCTTATTCCTAAAACTCCTGGTGCGTCAACACCTGAAAAATTTAGACCTATAACAATGGCTTCGACAGTCGTCCGTCTCTCATAGAATTTTCGCAAACCGTATGATAGCTAGCTCTATTTCCAATAGACGAACTTAAGGAAAAACGATGGAATTGGTCATAATTAATTTCTGTTAAGTATATCGTTAAACATCATAAAACCTACCTAAAATCATTGTGTATGGCATTCCTGTATATTCGAAAAGCGTTTGACTCGGTCTATCATCCATCTATTCAATTGGCTTGTAAATGAATGAGTTTCAGAAATGCTCAAACGATATATAAAAAATTTGCATGCTAACTCAATTGCAGTATTAAGATATGACGGACATACTTCCCCCACAATTAATGTTAAAAGGTGCACCAGACAGGGGGACCCTCTGTCGATGCCTCCTTTTTATCTGTTTGACTTGGTGCTGAGCGGCATGAGTGAAAAATTTGCTATCAGGATACATAACAAACTAGTGAAACACATGGCATTTGCAAATGATTTCATAATGTCATCTACAGCAAGTTGACTCCCATAGCAATGTAATAGTTTGGGTGAAAGGCTAAAGGCTTCTGGACGCATTTTTACCCAGGGTAATGCGCTACCTTTGGACTGAGAGAAGAGCCTAGGAACAAGAAACAGACAATTAACCCAGATTGTTTTTTGAGATGTAAACACGAGTTGATATCAAGGTTAGAACCTTCTATCAACATCTCGGAGTTAAAAATGGAAACAATGTCGAATTCGGGTTTATAAAAGACAACTTGGAGAGGAAACTGGGCTTATTAACAAAGGCACTACTAAAACCGTAACAAAGATTATGTGCGTCAAATACACACCAAATTCCAGGATTATCACCCTTCAACCTTCATGTCCACAACATAAAAATATCTTAGATCATTGGATATCCGAATTCGAGCAGCTTACCAGGGTTGGCTAAAACTTCCAAAAGATACCCCAAAACCTTTTTTTCACTCGGCTGGTCAAGATGGAGGACTTGGTATATCCCAGTTGAAATTCAGAATCCCTATTTTGAAAATCAAAAGGGTTGAAAAATTCTGCAACAGCAACGATAGTCTGTCATGTTATTGTGACCAACGCATTATCAAAAATGACGAATAAATGGGAGATACCCAAAACTGCATAATGGCAAAACGGTAATGTCAAAGTATGAGCTGGATGATGCGACTTTTGATGCTTTACACAAAACAATAGATAGTAAAGGCCAACTCACAAAAGAGGTCATGTCAAGTAACTATTGGATTTTGAGTGGAACCTCTCTGCAAAGTGGCAGGGACAATGTGGGTGCCACTGGTTGAAAAGGCAATCTCTTACTCACTGGTCTGCGTGCTTCTAGACCAGTGGTTCTCAAGACAATTTTCTGGGGACCGCGAAGCACCTTCCAAAAAAATCAACACACAAGTGCACCTGTCACATTGATACAATAAAAAAACAACATGTTGTTTCGTGTTTATTTGTGTTGATTATTTAAGGGGATCGTGAGCCATTAAAAAATTGCTAGGTGACCGTTGCGTAATTTTTTAGAAAAATATTGAGAACCACTGTTCTAGAGGATTCCCACTAGCCTCGGTTACCTGCGACTGTTGTGGGCGCATCGAAAGTTTAAATCACATACATCAATCTTGTAGCGGAACACACCAACAAAGACGAAGCAGGCACAATGGAGTACGTGATATATTGGCAGTTCAGTTGAGGAAAAAGGGTGAAGCTTTATGAAAGAAACAGCTACAACAACACTGGAGTGAGTGATCGGATACCCAATTTGTTTTGATTTGATTTGATTTGTATACAGGAAGGGACTGCGGTGGCTGTTGATGCAACAGTAGTCGGAGACAACTGTGATTTAACTGACGCACACAGAAGAAAGTAATACCAATCAACAAACGATATTAAAATTTGGACTGAAGACCGAACTAACTGTAAGAATATTTAATTTGGAGCGCTGGCATATCTTGGAGAGGTTGTGTCTCCCAGGCATTGAAGAAATTTCTAACAAAACTCTTTGACTTGCTAAGATCCTTTTGCAGCGAACGGGAATTGCAGTGCAAACCACACTTAATGGAATGCACCTCGTACGCGGTAGCGCGATGCACTCTTTAAGACTTACGAACTTTGACTCGCGCTTCATGGTACTGACGATGAAGAGAGATGATGAATATGTATCATTTTTATTTGAGACGCCTCAAGTTCTTCTGTTTCAACGTTCTGTTTGCATTTTTGTTCGAGTTCATGCAAGTCGATGAAAAATGAAGACAGCCATTCACGCGACGTCTGGTCTCAGTGTGATCCAGGATTATAAACACCAGACACCTTGAGCGAAGCCATCGTCGCCTACAAATACTTCCTTGAGCCTTTCGACAGCCACATATGGTTCCCCGTCAAGACCACTGTCCCTACACTTCAAATCTGAACATCATTTCTACTAATTTCACGAAACGTGCAGGGCAAACTTGCATCTTGTGCCTGGTGTAGAGGATCATGACGCTCATTGGGCTGAGTAGCCACCTTCGACCTTATTTAAATTGTTATGTAGAACAAAGACGTCTGCAGCGTACTCCCTATTTCAAATGAAAATTCGGCACAATAAACACTTGAGTGCAAATGGTGGTGGGGGAAGAAAATAGCCAAATGCCTCGCCAGCATACCAGCTTTGCCCCAGTGCTGCGATCGTGGGTGCCAAACATGTCAGGTGTGCACAGCCTTCGCCAGTCGAAAAAATTGAACCTTGTCAACGGCGAAAGCAGATGTCACCGACTTGATAGTGGTCAATCTCCCTGTCGCACTGACATTGAAGTTGTACAGGGGCTCAAACCCCAGCTTGTTGGGGTCGCTAACAGGTGTCAGTCGTCCCTGGTTTCCTCGCTGGAGAGAACAGAGGTGGTGTGGCTTCTGGCACTGCAATCAGATGTCCCTATCTTCGATGCTCCGCGGAGACTGGAGTGAGGGTTGTAGTCACAGCGTCAAATGGTTTGAGCCCTGACTGAATAGATGTTGGTGTTAACATATGTTTATTTCTAATGTATGTCAACCTCGCATTTATCGTTTTTAGTCACGTGTACAGTGTTTGGGCACTCCTCTGTTGAGGTGTTGATCGATTCTATTGTCATGTTGCCGCACTTTTCAGGGGGATGACAAGATCAGTGCTATTGGTTGATTTTTGCTTGGTAACAGCACTATTATCTAACTGACAGACTAAGGCCAAGCGGCCTGCAACACAAGAGCAGATGTTGTCTTTTCGGCCTGCCTTATGGGTAGATAACACGAGGATTATGACGGCTTCAGCTAGACCGACCGAAGCCCAAAATGGGTTACAGACCCCTGTAGGGTACTGCAATTGGTACAAGTAAAATGAAGAAAAGGGTTGTAAAACAACTGGCACAAGCACCAAGCAAAAAATATGCACAAGGGCAGCTGCCCAGTGCCCGATTGTCCCTCAGGTGAAGAGCCCTCTGAATTGTGCCCGATTTGTTCACGAACGTTTAATACTTCTGCTGGGTTGAATCAGCACGTGAGAAAGGGCAATAAACAGTAAGAGTATTATCATGCGCATCAAGTGGAGCAGTCTAAGCCACATTGGGATGAAGAGATAGTTATGGTAGTGAAAGCAGAACTGGAATTATTAAATAAATAAAGTAGTTAAATTTATAAATAAATCTCTTCATGAAATGTTCCCGCATAGAACTCTTGAATCAATTAAAGGACTAAGAAACAAAAAAGGATCATACAAGGAAATTTTCGAAAAGTTGAAATCTAATACAAGGATTGACGTATAAAATTCACTTCAATTATGTCTGGTCTCAAGTGTACAAGGACTACAAGTACTAGATTCCTCTACCATTGTCTCTTCCCCCCTTGGACCCACGAATGCTACACTGTTTTGAGGCTTTTTCATCAGATCCTCACATTCGAATGATGAACATCCTACCATGCAGTGATAAGCCCTTTAGGAAAGGTGATGGAATAACTCAGAACTTGATCACAATCAAATAAATAATTGAAAATAATGAGAAAAATGTAAAAGCGTTATCTTGGCTTTTCTGGGTGTCAAAAAAGCCTTTGATTCCATGAACCACTCTACTATTCTATTAGCCTGCAGAAGGATAGGAGTACCAACAATGTTATTATCATACATAGAGAATCTGTATAAGGACTCAACTACTCAGCTTAGAATAGAGAACAAGCTATTACCACAGATGAAGATCAACAAGGGCATCTGATAGGGATACCCACTTTATCGGTCCCGCTATTTTTAACAGTGATGGACTGGGCTACAAGCGACCTAGACCCTGAGATAGGAGTCGTGGCAAGCAAAGTTAAACCACCTCGCTTTTTTTCAACACAAAAGGATAGCAACAAAAGTTGGATAAACTGAAAATCTTGTTTGAAATTTAATCCCAACAAATGTGCAACTTTTTGATTACAAATCGATGGAGCCAAAAAGAGATGGACAATGCATCCTGAACCTTTTTTGATCTGTCAGGGAGTAAGTATACCGTCAATTATGGTAAGCTCATTTTATAAATATTTGGGAAATAAAATTGGCATAATGTCAAATACAAGCTTAATTACTGATAATTTCGAATCAAAGTTGGAAAATTTGACCAAAGCTTTAAAAGCCCCAACAACAACTATATTCCCTGATCGTACATCTGATCCCAAGTTTACTATACCCCCTGACCTTCATGTCTACAACCAAAAAATTTCTGAAATCAATTGATTTGAGAATTTGTGCCACAGTCAAAGGAGGTTAAAAATTCCAAATAGTAAGGAGTTAAACTTCAAGGAAATACAAAAAGAGTTTGCACAAACACAGCAACTATGTAGCGGACCGGGATTTGGCCCACAGCCAGATTGATGTGTCGCGCGTATTCATTGAACGCACTTCGCTTGTGGTGGAATGCCTTCAAGTCACATGTCGCATTTGTACAAAAAGCATTCATGGATGCCTAATGGGCGATGCCAGAGAGTCAGTTAGTATATGTGTGTGTGAGCGTCTTGCTTCTTCGATTTCGAGATGCCTGTTTTCGGTTCTGTACTTCGTTTGAGCTTATGAAGAATAAACGTCGTCAAGTGAGTGTCGGCTCATCGTGGCTTTCGGACCCAGGAATCCTTTAGCCACTACAACTATATAAGAATCAAACAAGAGCAATAAATAAAAACTTGAATAATAACTGGACAGAAGAACTCTTCTAGAGAGGCCATCTGAAATGGACCTGTGAAGCCCTAAGCTCAAAACGTCTACATGTTGGGTAATGGCAAGTCTCAAAACAATAGAAGTCAATAGAACAGTAGAATCGATGACATAACAGTAAAATATATGGTCCGAGTACCTTCCATGTTGTTACCACAGAGATTTAACGTTTGGTTATGGACTGAATGTATTCTGAAACTGTGCAAAAAAAGATATTACAACTTCAATACCCAAAGGTGAAGCTATTGAGCCATCGAATTTCAGGCCCATTACGATGGCACCAACTGTCATAAGATTTTTTCACTGAATTTTAGCAAAACGTATGATGGCCATGTTTCCTCTTTAACTGAGAGACAAAAGTCCTTCAGAAAGGAGGATGGCACAGCAAACAATTTGATAACAATACAAGCAATAGCAGAAAAGAATATCAAGAACCTGAAACCATTAAATCTGGCCTTAGATATTAAGAAGGCATTCGACTCGGTTAATATTGGCCTGCAAAAGATGGGAGCTCCGGATCTACTTCTATGATATATAGGCAATTCAGCTCAAACCTCATCGTCATCGGAGGATGAGACCAGCCTGTCAGATTCTGCAAGTGATTCCGATGATGATGCGCCGATCAGGCTTACAGGAGTTTGAGGACCGGCTGGAAGACAGCCAGAGTTGAATGCTTTCCTTGGTCGACAAGGGCCTTCTTCTGCTTGCAGTCCTATGGACGTTAAAAGTCCCCTTGAGTACTTCCTCCTGATTTTCGATCGCGAGGTTTTTGGGAAGGTAGTGATTGAAACCAACCACTATGCTGACCAAGACCTTAAGGGCTAATCCTCCGGCTTCTGCCTCAACATCGAAGATGCTCCCATGGAAGGAAGTGGATGAAGACGACCTCCGGAAGTTCATGGGCCTTATCATGCTCATGGGCTTCACGGAGAGACATGGGTCATTACAGTTGTACTGGACTACAGACTCACTGCTGACTATACCAATTTTTCACCAGGTAAAACTGTTAGCAGTCATGCGGTTTTGCGATTTCATCTTAACTTTGGTTTTATTTGAATACTTAGACGTTGGTTGCTTTGGGGCATGTTTATTGTAATTAGCGTATTTTTCAAGTTATTTCGCCTATTTTGGGAATAAAATTTCAGATTGATTTGCTTATTTGTGTAAAGTAACGTGGCATCAATTACAGGTGATGAGTCGATGTCGGTTCCTTCAGATCAAGTGGTACCTCCACTTCAATAACAAAGATCTGCCGGCGAACCGTGATGAAGACAGACTGTAAAGACCTGGATACGACTTGCTCACGGAACATTGGCGATCGCTCTACCACCTCGGCGAGCATGTCACCATCGACGAAGGTACGGTAAAGTGGAGAGGTAGGTTGTCTTTCAGGGTGTACAACAAAGACAAGCCGATCAAGTATGGAATCAAGTCCTGCATCCTGGCGCATTCCCAATCGAAGTACTGCTGGAACATCGACGTGTACCACGGCGTGTCGAAGAGTCTCAAAGAGACGATAACATCTTTGCTTACTCCACAGAATATGTCTCAATGGCATACTTTGTACATGGACAATTTCTATAACAGCGTGTCCACAGGTCAGCATCTTCTCAACAACCAGGTGCACACTGTCGGCACCCTCTGCAGCCACCGCGGCAAATCTCATGAGATTCGTGAACCAGGTAATGACAATTGAAATGGTATTTTCATGCATTTACAGTGAGGTAATGGTAATGTTTTGTTTATGCAGGTAGAATGAGGGCTGGTGACATCGTCGTCCGTCACAACGGCAAGGTTCTTCTTGTTCTGGCCTGGAACGACAAGCGGGTGGTCAAGGCTATTTCCACCAAGCACGATGCCTCCACAACCACGGTCACCAGGAGGAAAAAGCGTGGTGGAGGGGCTATGGAGGGGGTCAGCAAACCCACATGCATTGTTGATTACAACAAGCATATGTAAGGTGTGATGGGCTGGACCAGATGATTTCATACTACCCCTTCACAAGGAAGTCGCTGAAGTGGACCACTAAGGTCTGCAGGTCTTCTTTTATCTCATGGAGATCAGTGTGCACAATGCTTACGTTCTGTACTTGGTGCAGAGCAGAATGAAGAGGTACAAACACTTGTCCCAATTCGTGCTGCAACTCATGAGGCAGTTGTTGCACTTTAAGGAGGCTGATGTAGCAGAGACCGGTGGGGTGGGGAAGGTGCGTGCACTGCTCAAATATATATTTCGTACTGTGTCCACTTTGCAACTAATGATTTCTTCCGTTCTTGTTTGTTTGCAGCTGAAATGAATGAATCACGGAGGCCATTCAACCAGCGAAGAGAAGACGATCTAAAGCGACTGACCGGGGGAATACTTCGGCATCAACAATGCATATTGAACCAACTCACAGGATGTTTCCATCTGTTGCAGTCTTTAGACATCTCTAAATCAAGTGTAAGCGAATCCACAAACAGGCAAGCATGTGTTGTCAGTAACTACTCCCTTGTGCAAGCCTATGCACTGTATTTTACAGGCCATAAGGTGCGGTGGATAAGGCACACTTAAAATTTTTGAATGCTAGCTGTTCTTTTTTCATACACAAGGCACGAAATAATGGATTACATAGGAGAGACCTTAATCTGTCACACATGCCTGATCTGTTAGACATGAATAGAACAAACCAAAAGCTTTGCGCATGTTTGATTCGGTGTGCACCAATGTAGTCAGGAGCCTCTTGAAGTTATACATATAGCTCTGTGCACAGCAGCCTCCCTGAGTAATATGATCTGTTCTTCAACATTAAGGTATGTGTTAGCAACTCACAGAACCACATCTGCTTATTGTAATTGTTGGTTTATTATATAACACAATGGTGTTTACAAAAAATTGCAACTAGCAATTAAACAAATAACACCGTTTTCCACATAAAATTGGCCCTAGGTTAGAAAGCACAACCAGATTCATACTTTAGAAAATTAAGGAATTGTAAGTGTGCCGGTCCAAAAAAAACCTTATGAGTAGGTGAACAATGCACAATGCATTGAAGAAACTACTTCACTGCGATGAAGAACCGTACAACATTGAATTCTGCGAAAACCTGCACTGTCAATGCTTTCTATACTATATTTACATGTCAAGTGACTGCCTAGAAGAACGAGACAGTCACTTCTGTGCCATTGTGCAGTTTGGTTCACATGTCTCAAAGTCATTCACATGTGACAGATGCTTCGATAAAGATCTGTTGTGCAGGCGTGTGAGCAAAGGGCCATATGGAGTTGGAAAGCCAGTATACTGATGCACAGATTAAACAACTTTGTGGCTATAGCTGTTCATGGCTCTCATGAAGTTGG